>Ga0272442_10002528_pt1 | contig 26461 bp, 18 predicted proteins | sample SSMForm2O_FD_200262 | JGI IMG/M metagenome (GOLD analysis project Ga0272442, IMG submission 200262) | Marine sediment archaeal communities from Little Sippewissett salt marsh, Falmouth, MA, United States - SSM-Form-2O | ecosystem: Environmental > Aquatic > Marine > Wetlands > Sediment ... | reverse complement strand
CCTTTTTTATCATATCCATCGTTTCTTCAGCCGCTCGTAAATCGATATCAAAACCCGCTATCATGGCCCCGGCCCGGGCCAGACCAAAAGCAATGCTGCGTCCCAGGCCGCTGCCTGCGCCGGTTACCACAGCGATTCGGTCCTTTAGCGCACCTTCGCCGGCACCACTTATTAAAGTCTTACGAAAGGCTTCCGACTCCCAGTTGTTGATGAAATCCTGTTCGCGCTTAGTCAGGGTCTGCAATCCTCCTAACCTGGTTGCGTGCATACGGATTCTCAGCGTCTCATTGGTCACCTCTTCCACTACCGGGGCGGTCTTTTCCTGAGCCGCTACCAACATGCCAAGTCCCTTAACTATAAAAGCCGCTGAAGGTTTCTGCCCTTTCTGGACGAGGGCTTTTAGTTTGCGGGTAATGGTCTTGGACTCGGCCTTTTCAAGCCAAAGTGCCGAACCGTTGGCATAAACCAGTTCATCCGGGGTCAACGATGGGGTGGCCAGGAGTTTGGGGGCATCTTTGCGCTTGATAAATGCCGCCACGGAATCTGAAGGCCGGCAATATTTGACGGGGAGATATTTACCGGTCGCCTCAAATACCGATCTGCGTATCGCTAGCTGCGCATCGGTAATATCCTTTTGAGCCGGGGTTTTTAATTTGGCGGCCTTTATCTGGCCCAGCTTGTTTGTACACAACCTGATAACTCTATTAACAAGCCGCAGGGCCATATCGGCCGATCCGGCTGTCACAAAAAGACCGTGCTTTGCCAAAAAGAAAATAGCCGGTTTACAGCCATGTTTTTTTTGGTATTGCTCAGATAGCCGGGCAATCCGCCGGGCCAATTGAAACCCAGGATCGGTATAAGGCACCCACAAGGGTGGATATTTCTCCTGACGAAAGAGATTGTCCAGTTGTTGTTTGCCGTTGCGAGCATTGACAAACGCCCCGACAGCCATCGGATGCAAATGAATAACATAGGTATCCATCAGAGCATGCAGATGGGACTCCACCGAAGGTCGAGCAACGTCAGTAACATTATCATCGCAGGCTTCGAGCAGCCGCCGTACAACTTCAGTCTCACGCTTACTGTCGTTCTGCTGAGCCAACTCCTTATCCTGCACAACGCTAAGTACCTTATCAATCCGCTGCCGCCGCCAACCCCGCCGGGCGTTCATGTCTTTGAGAGCGGTGCCGCTGGCCTTGATATACATATATTTTCCGTCCGGCGTTTTGGCCGAGGTATTGCCGCCTCCGCCCTGTACCAGCGCACTATCACTACCAGCTATATTCGAAATACGTATCAGTTCCGCTAATGCCTTATCCATACAATCTAAATTCCTTTATGTCTTACGAGTTTTCAATCAACTTATTGATATGTTGCCAATAATTGCTGTTCAGCTTCTCTGGTCCAGACGCCGTCTTTCATTTTGGCGGCCACTTCGGGAAGTTTTTCCGGCAGTTCTTCCAGGGGTGTCAAGCCCAGGCCCTTGCAGTCCGGATAAACAAGAATTTTGCCCGGTATCAACTGCTTCTCCACCGCCCGAATACCATCGACCGCGCCGGCCAGGCCGCTAATCGCCGCCACCGAGACGTTCGTATCCAACTGGCCCGATTCCACCTTGGCCAGCACCGTCTTCATGTCTTCCAAAGTTGAACCGCTGGTCCCGATTAAATACATTTTCTTTTCGATATACCTTTGCAGGTCGAGCGGACCACTGACCGTTGCGGGTATCCCCGCAAATATATTGATAAGCGCATGGTCCGCACCCATTTGAACCGCCGCGGCCACCAGCTTCGGGAGCGGGGCCATCAACACGATATAACTAAATTCCCGATCCATTTTTTCTTTGGTCGGGTTATACGCTTGATAGGCCACCTTATTCTTTTGGGCTAAAGGCAGGGCAACTTTATTAAGCACGCCCAGTCTATTATCATCCAAATCACCGGCAAAGACGCTTACTCCTTCGATTCCCTGACATAGCCCCCTAATAGCGTGCATGGCGCCCATAGGTCCTCCGGCACCCACGACATTAATTGAATCCTGCGGGCGAAATTCGCCAGTCGCCGGAATAACCGACATGGAATCAGCCGGGTCCGAGCCGGTCGTCCCTATTATTCGTATGCCCCCGTAGTGCACGCGTCCCACCTGGGTATCGACCTCTCGAGACAGATTGCCTCCACCCAAAACAATATTAAGAAATCCCCGGGCGGCAATCCGGGGCATTAGTTGCTCTACCAACTCGGGGTTACAGCCGTAATAAATTATATCATCAAATACCTTATCCGCATCCAACTTGGCCATTTCACCGACATTTGTCACCGCTGCGCGTCCGTATTCAGGAGCTTCTGATTTCGAGACCCAATACAAGTTACCGGGATAACCATACTTCTGGAGGAAATCTTCCAACACTACAAAATCCACCTCCACGTCCGCCACTACCAGCATTTCTCCGCCGGCGTTAAGTTTTGTGCGTTCATGCACGGCGTAGGCATCTTCCACGCAAGCCCAGGGCTCGGCCAAGGCTACCGCTGCGGCTGATCTTTTATCCGTTGCGGGGATCAGCATCGATTCACCGTTTGGTGCGGTAATCACCCGCTCATCCATTAAGACATATTCCTGCAGGGCCCCTTCAAAATTATAGCCAAAGGCCGCATTCGAGCTTGCCGTTTTCACCCAACGATAATCCGTCTGCACCAAATACCTGCTTCCCACCTGGGCGTGTTTGACACCTTCACCCACAGCGCAAACTTCCACCACCGTTTCATGGCCGGGTACTGTGGACATTTCTCCAGGCACATAGCTGGGTATCTCCTGCAATACCTCCGGATCAACTCCGGCGACAACTTCTCCTTTGCGCACATGACCGGCAAACTGCTTTAGTAATTTCAAATCTGAAAAACAAAGTCCAACGGACATCACCTTGCCTAATATCTGATGTGGTCCGGGGCGAAATACCTCCTTTTCAGAGTTGAGGCGTAACTCATCCGGGCCTACTAACTGAACAGCTTCCTGACTATCTGGTATTTTGTATTCCATCAATGCCTTTCTTTCCTATTTTTTAAATATGTCTGGTATTACCCTGTCATCTAAATATTAGCCCACAATTTTCAATATATCCTGCGGTTTGGCATTTTCGTCAAACCGGGAAAGTTGCTCCTCCTGCATAGGAGCGAGTGATGTTCCAACTTCCTCGAAAAATATATTTCGCTGTTTACGCTGGGGAAAATGTTTCCGGGCCCACTCGGAACAATATCCGATGCCTGCCTGCCGTTGCAATCTTTCATGGGCATAAACGATATGGGCGCCTTTTAGAAAGTACTTCAGCATCGGTTTTAATTCGTCGCTGGCAAAATCATCTACAAACTTCTGTCCGGGACTGTTCATCTCGGTCCCGACGATCGGAACCAGGTCCATACTCTGGGCAATCTGAAAAATTTCACATAATTTTTTATATTTTTCCTGGCCACCTTTGGGGCCGTAGTTGCGATCCGGGATAATATTTATAGCATTAACGCCGGTTTGCATAGCAATTGCCAGTAACTCTTCGATTTTCCCTTCGCCAGTGCTGGTGCCGTCTAACCAGGTCAAGGTTGGTATCCCCTGAGCCTGGAGAACAAATTCATTGAACTTGTCCATCCATACAAATGAGCCACTGTCCGGCTGGACATAGCCCACGCCGCCCCGCTTCATGGTCTTGGCCCGAATCAGATTTAAAAGTTCGCGACTGTCCGGCACCTGTTCAACCGGTACATCCGAGGACAACTTCTCCGACCAATATTCGGCTATTCGTTTGTCGCTGCCTAAAACCTTCTGGGCCTTGCGGGCATAGGCTACACATAAATGCCGTTCGGTCGGATTGCCCGCCGGGGTCAAAGGTTTAACATCCTTTTCGTAATCCAACTCCAACTGCGTGAGATGTTTATTGACTCGCCCCATCAAATCAAGATTGCGCTTTTGGGCCGTGGCGCGGAGTTGCTGCAGGAACTGGGCCGCTGGGCCCGAGAGCTGGGCGTTGGGAAACCCTACGCCCATATGATATGTTATACCAGGCTCGCCCGGTGAAGTGATCTCATCGGAGGCAAAGTCCGTCACATATACCCTGGTTTCCATACCTGCACAGGTTTTCAAATCCAGCAGCCGGCCTGCGGCTAAAAATTCTTCCAGGCCGTCCAAGACATCAAAATCCACAATTCCTCCCAAAGCCAAACCTTTTTTTCGGGCTAGCCAGGCAATGTGAGTGGGCGAATAGCCATACGTGTTGTACGAGAAAAACGTATGAGAGTGAATATTGATAAAATCTCCCGCGGGCGGCAGTTCGATCGCTCCGGCCTGCACCTGCTGCCATAATTTTTCCAGGGCCCCACGCCGCTCGGAGGGGTTAAAACTATCCAACTTTGATTCTAATTCTTCAGGCAATCTCTTGATCTTTCTAAAATATAAGGTGAATGTTCAGTCGTGAACCATCAGCAAAGTTCACGATTATATCTTTTCACATCATTGGGGCAGATATTCTTTCAAGGGATAAGAATTCCCAATAATCTCTCTGCCTTGAGCCAACGAACCTATCTGTTTCGCGGCGATACCCTGCATAATTACGTTGCCGATCGCGGTGGCCTCGACCGGGCCGGCAATCGCCTTTTTGCCGGTCGCATCGGCTGTAAATTGACACAACAATTCATTCTGGATCCCGCCACCTACAATATGAAGTACCTCGACCTGCCCCTGGTTAACATCTTCCAGGCTCTTTAGGACAGATTTGTATTTGTCCGCCAGAGATTCCAGGACAATACGGATCATTTGTCCCTTATCGGTTAGGGGCTTCTGGCCGTGGCTTTCCAGGTAGCGATTAATCTTCAAAGGCATATCGCCCGGGGCCAGAAATTCATGCCAATCCGGATCAATTTTACCGGCCAAGGGTTTGGCCTTGGCGGCCATGTCCGTTATTTGTCCATAAGACAAATCTTCCCCTTCCTTTTGCCAATGCCGCCTGCATTCCTGCACCAGCCATAGGCCCATGATATTTTTCAGCAGACGAATGGTCCCGAAGGCACCGCCTTCATTGGTAAATTCATAGCCAAAGGTCTTGTCATTAATGATCGCCTGGGGCACTTCCAGGCCCATCAAGCTCCACGTTCCACTGGAAAGATACGCCCAGTTCGGGTTAGAGGCGGGTACGCCCACTACCGCACAGGCGGTGTCGTGAGAACCGGAGGCAATAACCGGCAGAGGGGCACAGCCGAACTCCTGGGCAAGCTCATTTTTTAAATGCCCAACTACGGAGCCCATCGGTGCAATCTCCGGCATAATGCCCCGGGGCAGATCTAACTGCTTAAAAATTGCGTCATCCCATTGTCCTGTTTTCATATTCATCATCTGACTGGTACTGGCCAGGGAATATTCGGCATAGATCTTGCCGCTTAAATAATATCCAACCAAATCAGCAATCATCACCATGTGCTTAGCTTTGTTTAACACGTCCGCCCCCGCCAGGCGCAGGGCAAGCAGTTGATAAACGGTATTAAACTGGAGGAACTGCAGACCGGTGTGTTCATAAATATCCCGTTTGGGCATCAGTTCATAGGCTTTTTCCGGTATGCCGTTGGTCTTTTTATCACGGTAATGATAGGGTTTCTCCAGGAGATTACCCTGACTATCAAGGAAGCCAATATCCACACCCCAGCTATCCACACCAATGCCGGCCAGTTCGTGCTCACTCTGCTGTACGGCCTCGGCGATACCGATTTTAATCTCTTTCCATAATCCTGCAAAATCCCAGCGCAGAGAATCATTTTCTTCAATCGGACCATTACCAAACCGGTGACACTCCTTCAAGCTCATCTTGCCGCCGGCTACGGTTCCCAGCATCACTCGGCCGCTTTCGGCCCCCAAATCCACCGCGATATACTGTTGTTCGGTCATATTTAACTCCTTCTAATCATGCTTCACTACTTTTTAACCGATCTACAATTTTTTTTTATGCACTGTTATATTATCTTTACCTTTCAAGTTGTATTATCCGCACAACTTTATGTACGCAGAAGCAGCCATAACGTCACTACACAACCAATACAAATGGCCAAGGTTATTAAAAAGCCCAACCAGGATTGGCGGGAAGGTTTGACAATAAAAAGTCCGCCGGCAGTACACAAACGCTTCGAGGGGGGAACAGCCTGATCCAGAGAAAGATCAAGATCTTTTTCCGCCCCAATGGGAATATATATTCTCTTAAAGAAGTTATCAATTATTTCCCTATCCGGAGCTTTCGTGAGCAGACTACCGACTACACCGCCTAACAATCCTGCTATTATCGGCACACTAACCGAATATACACGGTCACATTCAATAACATAGCGCGTAAGAACAAAAGCAAGCACCGCTGAAATGGTACTAACAAACATACCCGTCGTGTTCATCCTGCGCCATAATATCCCCATCGCTGTCGAGATTCCTACCAGGCTTATAATATTTAAAAAATCAAGAATCGTCCTGACAATGCTGCTGCGCATTAAAATCGCCGCTACCAGCGACAACACAACCACCATAAGACCGACTATCCGGGTTACACGCACCAATTGCTTCTCGGAAGCCTCTTTATTGAAATACACGCGATAGATATTATTGGAGAAAAGACCCGCAACGGTAACCTGCACAGCATCGCCGGATGACATGGCCGCCGCCATCACACAGGCCAGCATTATCCCCTGCAGCACCGGCGACAAGAGAAACCGGATAGAATCGCCAAAGGAGGCATCCGGATGAATATCCTTACCTGTTTTGAGCAGGTAGGCCAGCCAGCACAATCCCAGCAGAGACCAGCCGATAGTACAGACACGCTTGGCTATATTACCATAGGTAAAGCCCATCCGCCCTTCCCACTCGGTACGACCGGCGGCGCAGACACTCATCAGATGCGGCATAGCCAGCATACCCAAGGGGGCCTTAATACATATAAAAAGTACGATCCATAAATCAAATTCCTTAGGATCAAACATACTTAGATAATTCACACCTTGTTTGCTCTGCGCTTGTAAAGTTGCCTTCATACCAGCCAGCCCCCCCACCTCCTGCAGACGCAGTACCGCCGGTATGGCCAGAATTGATAAGGCAATGATCATTAATCCCTGAATCATATCCGTCCGGATCGCGGCGACGATACCTCCCCAATAGCTGTAGATGATAAAGACCGCCGTAATAACCAAAATTATCCCGAAAAACCATATTTCACTTTCACTTTTACTCAAGCCGTTTCTAGCATTCTGGTTATTATCAGCAGTATTCTGAGAGGGGGACTTAAGTTGCTCGTTCCCGGCTTGGGCTGATTTATCGTCAGTCTGAATCATACTTGTTTGGGCCGCCGCTTTACCCATCATGCCCTGGACAGTACGGGCAGTAGCCAATAAAACGCTGGCCAGAAAAACCATCATCCCCACCGAAGCTACCAAGATATATAATACGCTGGCGGCCCGACTGAAACGCTTCTCAAAAAAATCCGCCAAGGTCAGGTATCGCATCCGCCGAATCACCGGAGCGATCAACCAATAAAACGGCGTTCCAAACATCCACATCCAGGAAACCCAAACTCCCGAGGCGCCACTAGTTACGGTTCCGCTGACCACCCCCGTCATATCCCCCGGATTAGTCCCCGCCCCGAAAGAGTGCATGATCATCATCGGCACCCCGAATTGCCGATTGCCCAGTAAAAATCCTTCCTGGTCATGAATTCCCTGCTTGCTCCACCAACCCATCAATAGCATTAGTATAAGATAAAGAACTACGACTATCCAAATAGCCCAATGCAATCCAAGAAATTCCATGTCTGATCCTAATTGGTAAAATTAAATATAAAATCACTTAATAAGGTCCACCATTATATCCAGAAACGGCCGGCATCTCAAACCCTTCCTTGAGAGCATCTATCATAGCTCAAATAACAACTATTGTTATAAACACTGAAAAGCACTTTTTATCTTGCCAAAACGTAATAATTGATGTAAACAGGTATCGCTATGATCGCATTGATTTTATCTCTGGTATTTTACTAACATTTTATTTGACAATATGTTATAGCGAAAGGAAACAGCCATGAAAATAGGTAGAAAACTTAGAATGGGCCTGATCGGCGGCGGTCCGGGCGCTTTCATCGGCGAGGTGCATCGCAAGGCCTCATCCCTGGACTACGGTATCGAGCTGGTCGCCGGGGCTTTCGATATTAATCCGCGCAAATCCAAACAAATGGGAAAAATGTTAAATCTTCCAGCTAAAAGGGCTTATAGCAATTACGAGGAGATGATCGAGAAGGAATTGAAATTGCCCGTAGGCGAGAGGGTCGATTTCGTCAGCGTCACCACCCCCAATAATTGGCATTTCCCTATCGCCCGTGACTTTCTCAATGCCGGGTTCCATGTCATGTGCGAAAAACCCATGACCTTTAACTCCAAAGAAGCCAAAGACCTGGTAAAAATCGTGCGTAAGAATCGCAGAGTCTTTGGTCTGATGCATAACTATACCGGTTATCCCATGGTCAAACTCGCACGCGATATGGTTCGAGAAGGTGATATCGGCAAAGTACGCAAAATAGTCGTGCAATACCCTCAAGGTTGGTTAGCGACACCAATCGAACGCTCCGGCCAGATGCAGGCCTCCTGGCGAACCGATCCTAAACAAAGCGGTGGTGCCGGCAGTATGGGTGACATTGGTACTCATGCGGAAAACCTGGCCGAATATATTACCGGCTTGAAAATAACGCATATCTGTGCGGACTTATCCACCTTTGTGAAGGGTCGCCGCCTGGACGACGACGGCAACTGCCTGCTTCGTTTTAACAATGGTGCGCATGGTGTATTACATGCCAGCCAGATCGCGGTCGGAGAAGAAAATAATCTGGCAATTTGGATTTACGGCGAAGAAGGAGGGGTAGAATGGCATCAGGAGCACCCGAATTATCTGTATGTTAAACGGCTTAGCGGCGCTACGGAAGTCTGGAAGCGGGGCAATCCCTATGTCGCAGAGAAAAGTGCCGCCGCGGCACGGGCCACCCGCCTGCCCTCGGGCCATCCGGAGGCCTTCCTGGAAGCCTTTGCCAATATTTACGGCAATTTCGCCGACGCCATACGGGCGAAAATGACGCGCACCAAGCCGGATCCTCTGATGTTGGATTTCCCGGATGTCAAGGACGGCCTGCGCGGTATGCTGTTCATAGAAAGCGTCTTGGCCAGCGCCAAGAGCAACACTAAATGGTTGAAGATGAAAAAGTAACCCATACTCTAAAAACACAACTAGAACTTATAATAGGCAATAAAACCAAATTGTTATTACAGCAGCTATGCCCACCATAGGCCATGACGAGTGGGTGCGAGCGCTGTAACAGAAAAGGAGATTAAAAACATGGCAAGACCTGTAACATTATGTACCGGACAATGGGCGGATCTGCCCCTGGAGAAACTTGCTGAGATGGCCGCCGGTTGGGGATATGACGGGCTGGAGTTGGCCTGCTGGGGCGATCATATGGATGTCGACCAGGCCAGTGAAGATCTGGAATACTGCAAGAAGCAAAAGGGTATCCTGGAAAAGAACAATCTGCAACTTTTCTCGATAAGCAATCACCTGTCAGGGCAACTGGTTTGTGACATACTGGATGAGCGTCATGATATGTTTCTGCCCAGCTCACTGCAGGGCAGTAGCGTACCGGCTGAGAAAAAAAGAGCCTGGGCCATCGAGTCCCAGAAAAAAGCCGCCAAAGCCGCCAAAAACCTGGGAATCAATGTAGTCAACGGTTTTACCGGTTCGCCGATATGGCAGTACATATACAGCTTCCCGCCGGTTTCTGATGATATGATCGAGAAGGGATTCCAGTCCTTTGCCGAGGCCTGGAAACCAATTCTGGATGTATACGAGAAACTCGGGGTGAAATTTGCCCTGGAGGTGCATCCGACAGAAATCGCCTTCGATACCGTAACAGCTAAACGGGCCTTGGAAGCACTGGGCAACCACAAGGCATTCGGTTTTAACTTCGATCCCAGCCACCTGCATTGGCAGATGGTAGATCCGGCCATGTTCCTGCGTGAATTTCCCGACCGGATATTCCATGTCCACATGAAAGACGCCGCCCTACAAATCAATGGCCGAGGCGGAATTTTAGGATCTCATCTGAACTTCGGTCAGCCTGACAGAGGTTGGGAATTTCGCTCGCTGGGTCGTGGCGGAGTTGATTTCGAAGAAATAATCCGTACCCTGAACCAAATCGGTTATCAGGGACCACTCTCGGTGGAATGGGAAGACTGCGGTATGGAGCGGGAACATGGAGCGATGGAGGCCTGCGATTTTGTCAAGGGCATGGATTTTGCTCCATCCGGTGCGGTCTTCGACGAGGCGTTTGACAGATAAGTTGTAAACTGATTATAAGCATCAGTTTTGGATGCGTAAATTCAGACGTGGCCCCTGTGCAAACGGGGGCCACGGCCAAAAAACCGGAATCCTGCCCACTTTTTCACGAATATCCTAATTTATTCGAGGAAACATTGGGCAGGCCTGTCCGGTTATAACAAATAAATATGGGGGAATTATCATGGCCGGAGACGGCACATTCCGATAATTGATACAAATTAGACCTTAAAAACGACATTGTAGTATAAAAGGCAACCGGATGATGACGAACTATGGCCCTAAAATCGCAGTCAGTCGTGAGGGGCAAATTACCATTGTGGAACTTCTGGACGAAGAAATACTGGAAGAAGGAACCATAAATGTAATTGCTGATTCAGTGTTTTCGGTAGTGGCGGACGGTACCGGCATCAAGCTGATTATAAGCTTCGCGCAAGTCAGACATCTCAGCTCGAGTGCCCTGGGTATGTTGATTCGCATCAATAAACGGGTGGAAGAAAGCGGGGGCACGCTGAAATTGTCACATCTGCGCAAACCGCTTTTAGAGATATTCAAGATCACCAGACTGGATCGTTCTTTCGATATATATAATGATAACAACGCCGCTTTAAGAAGTTTTAATTCTTAAACAGATAATACCTAACAAAAGCCCTAAAATACCACAAAAACATATATTTTATGCCCTCCGATACCTACCAGGAAATTGAGATATCCAGCAGTTTCAGCCAGGCCCGCCAAGCGGAACAAACGATAGTCACAGCGGCTGAAAATCATGGATATGTTGAAAGTGATCTGTTTGCTCTGCAGTTAAGTCTGGAAGAGGCTCTCTCTAATGCTATTCGGCATGGTAACCGGCAAGATAGCCAAAAAATCATAAATATCCGTTATCATGTCAGCCAGGAGCGTATTGATATATATGTGGCCGACGAAGGGACGGGATTTGACCCCACTAATGTTCCAGACCCAACCGCAGATGAAAATCTGGAAAACCCACATGGACGTGGGATTATGCTAATGCGAGCCTATATGAATCTGGTCGAGTATAACCAGGAAGGTAATGTGGTACATATAGTTAAGCTGAATCCAAAATCAACAAAATCGTCTTGTAAAAATCATGAGTAGTTTAGCCATAACAATTGATAAACGTCTGGGCACCACCATCGTCAACCTGGACGGCTCGGCGGATATGTCCGAAGTCCATACTCTCAGAAACCAACTGGAAACACTATCTACCGAACACCAAAATAATATAATTGTAGATTTAAGCAGACTGAATTTTATCTCCAGTATGGGATTGGGCAGTCTGATTCAGGCGCATCGACAATGCCGTCAGGAACAGGGGACTTTGTGTCTGGTCAACCCCCAGGAGGCGGTGGCCAGGTTATTGAAAACCACGCAACTGGACCAATTGTTTTCTATCTATCACAGCGTGGACGAGGCCATAACCGGAGAGAACAAATAAACCGGAGCCAAGCTATGAAGCAAAAGACAGCCAAGGACGGTCGTATAAAGAAATTCGTTATCTACCTAAATGGTGTTTTAGTTGTCTGGGCCTTGGCCGGTTGTCAGCCCAACTATAACGATATCCTTCCTCCACCTACGGTCAGACCGGTACAAAGATGGCATAAACCTGCGGCTGTAACTGTTACACCCGGTAAATGGAAACATCAGACAACAACGAATTATCAAGCCTCGGCGGGCTGGATTCCTCCTCAGAAATGGGAAGACAAAAACCGCTGGCAGGGAATTGTCATCCATCACTCTGCGGATGATTCCGGGGATGCGGCCGAATTCCACTATATCCATCAACAGAAGGGATGGGACGGCCTGGGCTACCATTTTGTTATCGATAACGGCAGTAATAATCACGGCAAAAAGGATGGAGAGGTGGAAATCGGTTATCGTTGGAGGCAGCAAACCAAGGGTGCTCATTGCCGGGTTAATCCCTACGACAATAATTACTGGAATGAACACACCATCGGTATTTGTCTGGTAGGAAATTTCGAGAGAAGTTACCCCACAGAAGCCCAAATGCGGTCTCTGGTAAAATTAATACATTTTCTTCAGCAGCGCTATCACATTCCCACCAGCAAGATCATCGGACATGGTGACGTCAAGCCCACTAAATGTCCCGGTCGCCATTTTTCCTTCCAAGAGCTTCATGAGCGTCTGGGCAGTTAGTTTTCCGACCGCTTAGTAATTCAGGTCAATTCGTCTTTTCGGGTTCTGCCTTTACAGGTTCTTCTTTTTCGGGTTCTGCCTTTACAGGTTCTTCTTTTGCAGGTTCTGCCTTTACAGGTTCTTCTTTTGCAGGTTCTGCCTTTACAGGTTCTTCTTTTGCAGGAGCTGCCTTTGCAGGTTCTTCTTTTGCAGGAGCTGCCTTTGCAGGTTCTTCTTTTGCAGGAGCTGTCTTTGCAGGTGCTTCTTTTGCAGGCTCGACAGGTAACTCTGGGGCCTTTATCTCCGGAGCGGGCGGAAATACAATGGGATTGCTAATTTTATCAAGCAGCGCCAGGCGTTTGCCTGCCTGGAGAGGGAAAACAGTTCCCGCTAAGCGTCCTTCTTTACCATCAGCAGAGATTTCCTGATAAATCTGGCGCGCCTTATCCCACTGGCCCAGCTCTTCGGCTATACAAGCCAAACCCATCTTAGCCGAAGCCACCGAGACTATATCCTGGGGATGCTCAGTTAAAATGCGCTGATAGATATGATCTGCCTTTTCACAAAGCTGCGATCTTTCCTGCTCAGAAACGGCTCTATTAGAGAATAAAAGTTCAGAGCGCAGATCCTCAGCCTGCTGCAGCAGGGCCGTCCTGCTTATCGGGGTACCGGCTTCCTCCTGAGCCAATTCGCCCAATGAACCGACGACACTATCTATATTGTATGCTGAGTTCAAGTTGAATTGCTGGGGATCCCGGGCGTTTCCCGCGGCTGTCGCCTGTAAGACATCGGCCTGGACCATTAGATTTTGCAACTGCATAATATGCATTGATCGGTCCTTGGCTTTGGACTTATAATACCAAAGGCCTGCCCCTGCCAATATTAAGGCAACTGCAACAACTGTCAGAATTCGATTACCGTGTTTTTGGAGATACTCCCCGATCTCCCGGAGATTATCAACCAAGTCATTTGATTTAAGCTTATGCCGTTCTTTCGCCTTCATATAAATACCGATAATTAAACCTAGTTATACTTAATATACACTAACTCGGTATTATATAATCGGTTACATATATCAGCAAGTCAAATTATTTATACGATCTGGATGCAAAAACCAATTGCTTAGGCTGATTAAGCAGGCCCATGGAAGCGGCAGTATTGACCATTTCGCCGACAGTCAGACCATCACGGTCAGGTCTGGCCAAGAGGTTATGAAGCTCCTGCAGGGTCTGTTGGGCTTCATATTGAGCATGCAGGCGATTACGTTGGTTTTGTTTATCGTTACGTCTTCGCAGTTTCATCGCTAATCTCCCGGCTGCTACGGCCCAGATAATATTTCTGGGCCGGTAGGGCCTTTTTTAAAATTACGTATATCCAATAAAAAAGCCGCTGTCAGTTTGTTTCTGACAGCGGCTTATCCAATTTTCTATCTTTTTATGGGCTATCCACCACTGCCAGAAACACAAACCGAATAATTCTTATCGCAACTTCTCTGCGCGACAAATCCGGCCGTGCCTGTAGAGCACCACTGGTACTGTTTTGTTGTTCCGGCAATGATTTGAGATTTATAAGTCATTCTTCTATGAACCTGTAAAAGTATTACACTTTTGATAATAGCAGATTTATTCGGTAGTGTCAAGCTGATTTTTATAAAATTTTTAGCTCCAGGCAAGCAACTAAAAAACTTCCTGCATTGAGTATAAAGCAGACTTATTCAGCCCCAGCATTACCCACGCGAGGGCAATGTAATTCGACCAGATGAAACTTTTGGAAAAAAATAAATATATGTCACAGAGTTCACCGAGGACTAAGAAAATCATGACAGAGCCTGTCCCTTCGACAATGCTTAGGGCGGAGCCTGAGTGGAACGAAGTAAAACGACGCTTTTGACAGTCCAAGTGAATTTGCTTTGTTAGATTAAATCTGGTGCATGCCACTGATCCAGAAGTTCTTTCGCTTTTTTATTTATGTCTTCCTTAGACACTCCATGTTTCTTCACATGAACTTCCGAGAGGGCACCAATTTCTCGCAAAAGTGATAGCGATTCCTCTGCCATTTTATCAAGCCGATCTACAAGTCGTTGCATTTCCGAATCACTGTGAATTGCACTTCTACTATCAACTCGCGACCTGTGAACCAACCAATTACGCTCTGCCAATAGATTGGCGAAGCGATTCTGAATTTCAGAGCTTAACAACTCTGCCTTCGCAATCTGATGGATAGTTGCACCAAACGTTTTTTTCTTTGCCTTTTCATCAAGAACGTTCCCGGCAGCCAATCCCATTCCTTTTTTGGCTAGCGTCACCAGAACAAAATATTTAGCGGACACGCCCTCCAACTCTTGAATTTGCCATAACGTAAACCCAATCCGCTGTGTTATTTCGGCCAACCTCCATGCCGCGGACTCTTTGTTTTTAGAAAGATTTTCGTAGCAATTCATGATGTCCTCTGTTGCCATTTTAATCTCCTAATATCCTACTTGCTAACTTCGGTTTATATGGCTTCCAGATATACCCGTTTCCGTTTCTTGCTTGTAGAAAAAACTCCGTGCGGCAGTTTCACCTAACTCCCTTAGAACAAAGATTTTCAGCCCTTTTTCGCCGCCATTATCGATTGTATGCTGAATCCATATTCTTTCAAGCTTTAACCCCTTTCAAAAGCGCCTTTGGCGGGACAAGTCAAATTTTTAGCCTAAAAACACCATTTTGCCGGGGAACGGATCATCCGTTCCTGGGAACGAGTCATCTGTGCCTTAGAACAACCCATCTGTGCCTAGGAGCGAGTCATCCGTTCCAGGGAACAAGTCACCCGCTGCCCCCAGCGGATCATCCGCTGCTGTCCGCAACTCGCCCACTGCCTCCCGCGGATCGTCCGCTGCCGTCCGCGGATCACCCACCGCCCTCCGGAAATCATTCGCTGCCCTCCGGGCATCATTTACTGCCCCCCGCGAATGACTCACTGCCCTCCGAGACTCGTCCGCTGCCTTCCGCCAATGTCCCACTGCCGTCTGTCAAAACTTCGCTGCCCCCCGAAAATCACCCGCCGCCCCCGATCCCACAGATTTGACAATACCGTCAAATAAGATACAAATTAAGGCTAAATGATATTACCCGGATGTTTACATTAGCGCCATTGGATAAAGGAAAACCACTTTGCACATACTCGTTCTTGAGGCCTACGATGGGGGCAGCCATAAACAGTTTTTGGACGGTCTGATCCATTACAGCAGGCACCAGTTTACCAGGTTGTCGCTACCAGCGCGGAAATGGAAATGGCGGATGCGGGGTTCGGCGCTCTATTTTGCGGAGCAGTTATCAAAAATGCCCTTAGCTGAACTGGAGAAAATCGATCTTGTCTTTACTTCCGATATGACCGCCGGAGCCGACCTACGGGCTCTGCTGCCGGGACCGCTTAATCAAAAGCCTCTGATTGTGTACTTCCATGAGAATCAATTAACCTATCCGGTTTCTCCGGAAGATGTCAGGGATTATCAGTACGGTTTCACCAATATCACCAGTTGTATGGCTGCTCAGGCGGTCTGGTTCAATTCGCGTTATCACCGGGAGAACTTTTTGCAGGCAGCTAAGGAACTGCTGGGGAAGATGCCTGACTATGTGCCCGCCCATGTAATTGAATCAATTTACGAACGCAGCGAGGTTATGCCCCTGGGTTTAGACCCCCAACTGTTTGAGGCCGGAATACCCAAAAAGCAGACCAACCCCCCTACCGTGTTATGGAATCACCGCTGGGAATATGACAAAAATCCTGACGATTTTTTCCAGGTACTTTTTGATTTAGACAAATCCGGAATAGACTTTCGACTGATTGTTGCAGGCGAGCAGTTCCGGGAGGCGCCGCCGATATTCGAGACCGCCCGAAAAAAACTGACTCATAGAATTTATCACTTTGGCTACGTGGAAAACAGGATTAAATATCTCCAACTTTTAAGACAGGCTGATGTGGTGGTCTCCACCGCTAATCATGAATTTTTCGGCCTGGCGGTTTTAGAGGCCATAGCCGCCGGCTGCTATCCCCTGCTGCCCGGTCGTCTGAGCTATCCGGAACTTATACCTGCTGAAATACACAGCGATCATTTATATCAGGACAACCAACAATTGAGAGATAAATTGGCCGGCCTATGCGACAACGGGGTACCCGCCTTGTCGGCAATACTGAATCGACAAGTAACTAAATTAAGATGGGACAACCTGGCAGAAAACTACGATAAGGCATTTGAAAATGCTGCAGGAGATGTTTAATTATTCTCCTTATGACGGATCAGCCAGGTTTTAACCCAGGCGCGGGCCTCGGCAGGGGATTTTACCTGATCTTCCAATTGGGCCAGGTATAGTTCCTCAGCAAGCTGACCGACCATAGGTCCAGCCGTGGCGCCGAGATTAATCAAATCATGTCCATTCAGGAAAGGGGCGGGGGCAATTGGTTCAACCCCTAATTCTTTTATCTGACGACGTAACTGACGCAAGCTGCTCTGACTCTGTCCGGTAATACGAAGGTAAATTCGGTTCAATTGCACTAGTGACTCAAAAAGCGGCTCATTAAGCCAACTTTTCAAATTCCCCTTCGACAAGGGAATAGCATCCAATAATTCCTGACGGCGGGACAGCAGCCATTTTACATGTTTGCGCAAACGATTGCTGAGCTTCAAGAAACGACACAGTTGTTCCGCCTGCGTGGAATCAGTTTCAATCAGCAGTCCCGCCAGGGCCAAGTCAAAGCTACAGCGCCGCGGCAGTCTTTCCAGCACTTTCATACCAGTAAGTAACTGCTCATCTTCTAACCCCGGAAAAATAACTTTAAGCAGACCGCTGTCAAAAACCAAACGGGCACCCCGGCCCCGGTGGGGGTCAGTCAAGATCATCTCCAATTCCGCAGCAATACGCTCGGAGCTTATCTTCTCCAGTAAAGGGGCAAGTTGCAAAATTGCCTGCCAAGTTTGAGGGTTAATCTTAAATTGTAAGCGAGCAGCAAATCGAACAGCTCGGAGCATACGCAAATGATCTTCAGAAAATCGCTCGAGGGGATCGCCAATCGCCCGAATTATATTTTTTTGCAAATCTCTTTTACCGCCCACATAATCGATCACTTCCCCGACGAGCAAATCGTAGAACATACCATTAATCGTAAAATCACGGCGTAGAGCATCATGACGGGCGTCGGTAAATACTACCTTCTCCGGGCGGCGGCCGTCTTTATAATTCATATCACTGCGGAAGGTGGCTACTTCAATTTGCCGGCCTTTATAAAGGACAATCACCACACCGAATTGGGCCCCCACCGTTAAAGTTCGGGGAAATAACCGTACCACTTCTTCTGGAACGGCATTGGTGGCCACATCATAGTCTTTGGGAATTTTTCCCAGCAGCTTGTCGCGGACACAACCTCCGGCCAAAAGGGCCTCGAAACCGCCGCGTTGGAGGGTGCGCACCACGTGCTGAACCGCTCTAAAAGGCGGTATTACTCTTCGTTGACCAGATTTGTTTTTTGGCGCTTTCGTCATAATATATTCATCATGTTTTCCCGGCTTTTTCCAAAAAAGTCAGGGCCATACTGCCATACACCCGATGGTCATATTGTCCGAGTTCCCCATAGACAGGCAATACTTCTGTTTGGCGTGGATGTCTCAGTATTACAATAGACTGCGCCGACAACTGCTCATTTAATCTCACGAGCAGAGAGCCGATCGGGGACTCCAAAGAGACTTCCTGTGTAAGCCGATACGGGGGATCGACGAACACCAGCCGGCACTGGGCGGCTGAAATATTGACTTTAAGAACATCACCACATCTCACTTCAGTTCTGTCCTCAAAATGCAGCTTCTCAATGTTTTTGCGCAGCCGCTGTAGAGCTTCGCGATCCTTGTCCATCATAATAGCCCGTTGAGCCCCCCGACTAAGAGCCTCAAGCCCCAGTGAACCTGTGCCACAGAAAAGATCCGCCACCATAATATCGGTTACCAATGAACCCAAGATGGCAAAGAGGGATTCCTTGACCCGGTCGGTGATGGGACGGGTGGTACGATCCCTGGGTCCCAAAAGAGGGGTTCGAGCTCTACTGCCGGCTATTACTCTCATAATTGGCTATTTATACTCATGCAGGCGCTTAATTACAACCACCTGAGAAAAATAAAAATATTCGACAAAATCGTGATATGAGGCGCTAACGTTTATCTCGACATTAAACAAATTCAGGAATGAACCAACCAGTTCGTGAAAGTAATCAACCGCCTGGTAATTACCCCTTGTTACAACGGCGTAGCCAAGCTAAGGCCTGGGTGCAACCACCGGTTTGAGTTCCACAAGAATATTTCGCTCTATTGCAATTTGTTCGGGAATATGCCGTAAGTCCTGATATTGGTTTACCGTTTCCAGGAATTTTTTATCCCCCAAATGAACCATATATGTGCCTTTGGCAAAACCTTCCTTGAAGGCATTGATTTCCCAACAGCCGGAATTGGGAACTGTTACCCATTCGTACGATATATGTGTGTCGGGCCCACCGGGCCTGCTGGGGACCGGATACTCTTCTATTCTATACAGCACCGCCTTAACGCCACCTCCGGTACAAGTAAGGGGGGAAACACCTTTGTAATTATCATTTACATAAACGCGGCATTCTGTGGGCTCGGTATAAACACGCCACGTCTCTTTATAATCTACCGACGCCCATTCCTGGCGGGAAGTCTCCCAATGATAAGTACGAGGAAGCGGTTGGGATGGAGTTTTTTTATTACACCCCTGAATTCCGGTTAAGATACATACCCCCAAAAATATATTCACATAATTCCTGGAAGTAATCATGATTGTTTCCTCTCGTGTGATTTTAAATGCACTCTTGCATTAGGCTATCCTGGCATAACCAATTATCAAAATAGCCTCAATAACATCTCCCTCTCGTTAACCCACCGCGGCATACAGCAGGCAAAACAAATGCACTCTTATCCAGACAGTCAGGTTTCATTACTCTCATGGGACTTTTTGACGGCCTGGCCAGGTGTATAGTTTCTGGGAGTAATATCGGTCTTTGCAAAAGGCATCTTGAGCTAAGTCAAGCCACAGCTAAATTATCCCCCCAATTAAGCGATCGAAGAGCGATAACTTGGGCCAAGTGTATATCAGGGAAGAAATCGACCCAAACAAGCCACTGGCCGAGATGGGACTCGAACCCATACGCCCCGAGGGGCAGGGGATTTTAAGTCCCCAGCGTCTGCCAATTCCGCCACTCGGCCTAAGTACACCGAATAGTATAACGCCAGCCCCTGGAACTGGTTAAGTAAAAAATTGACACCTGCAAAAAAAAATGGCAACCCCGTAAAAGGTTAAAAACAATCGTGATATGACCTGTTTAAAGCACGTTTGATGGAAATTTGTAACTTTGCAGGGCATAGCTCAAACATACAACGAACGCAGCAAAAGCAGGATGAAAAATCTAAAATATTCCCGGACGATGACTTGATTTTATAGCCAAGAGGGTCGATAAAAAAATGCGGGGCCCCGGTCTGTAGGAGGCAGCCAGACCAGGGCCCCTATCCAGGGCAGAATAAACACTTCAAAGTTAAAGTCTTTAGTTTCCAGTTTACTTCGGGCACAAAAGCTTTAATTGTCTTCTCATATCAATAATATAATTCCCGGCTGAAAAAGGCAAATTCAGGAACAGACTTTTTTAAAAACCAGCACACCTCAAAGTACAACAATGTCAATTATAACGTTTGTAGGGATTTTTCGCAGTGGTCCTACCATGATTACAAAGTTAGGGAAAGTGCATATAGACAAAGGGAATCTTTTTACCACAAATTCTCTAGGAAAGGTTTGCGTAAGATGCGCACCAGGGCGGCAGTTTAGACAATATAAGAAGACAACTAGGCCTAAGGTTTAGGTGGTCGAAGTGACCTGAGCTTCTTTGTCCTGACCTTCATCGGATTGTTCTTCCGGCACAACAACCCCTTCAAAATGCAGATGTCCATCTTTAAGGGTAACCCTGATGGTATTGACATCTTTAAAGTTGCCCCGGAGGATATCCTCACTGAGAGGATCTTCTACATGGCGTTCAATAGCCCGCCGCAAAGGTCTGGCACCAAACTCCGTATCGAATCCTTTTTCGATAAGGAATTCCTTGGCATCATCCGAGAGTTCCAGGTGCATGTTCTGCTCAGACATTCTGGTTATGACTTTACGCAGTTCATAATCAACAATAACCTGCAGATCGTCGCGAGTCAGGGATTTGAACACAATAAGATCGTCCAGACGATTGAGAAATTCGGGCCGGAAGTAGCGATCCACTTCCTTCTGGAGCATATCCTTCATCTTTTCATAGTTGGCTTCGGGACTGCGCTTACCAAATCCAAAGCCGGCCTGGTTGCGGATCATATCCGCCCCGATATTACTGGTCATAATCAGGATGGTATTACGAAAATCAACATGTCTGCCGAAGCTGTCGGTAAGTCGTCCCTCTTCCATAATCTGCAGGAGCATATTAAAGACATCGGTATGAGCCTTCTCAATCTCGTCCAGCAATACCACTGCATAGGGTCGTCGTCGAATACGTTCGGTCAACTGCCCGCCTTCTTCATAGCCTACATAACCGGGAGGCGCGCCCACCAGGCGGGAAACGTTATGTTTCTCCATATATTCGCTCATGTCCAATTGGATCAGAGCTTCCTCATCACCAAACATAAATTCCGCCAAAGCGCGGGCCAGCAGGGTCTTGCCCACCCCGGAAGGACCAATAAAGATAAATGAGCCCATGGGCCGATTCGGATCTTTTAAGCCACTCCGCGAACGCCGCACACTTTTAGCCACCACGTTGATCGCCTCGTCCTGGCTGACTACGCGCTTATGTATTTCAGCTTCCAACTCCAGCAAACGCGTCGCTTCTTCTTTTTCCAGGCGGGTCAAGGGTACGCCGGTAATATGACTTACCACTTCCGCAATGACCTCTTCATCCACGACTCCATCAACTTCGTTATTTTGCTCGCGCCATTTCTGCTGCATTTCATTTTTTTTCTGCTGCAATTTCTGGGCTTCGTCGCGCAGGTCAGCAGCCCGCTCATAGTCAGCGTTCTTTACCGCTTCGTCTTTTTCGTTTTGGAGCCGTTCAACCTCCAGTTCCAATTCTGTCAGATCCGGGGGTTTAGTCATGCTCTTAAGCCTGATTCGGGCACCTGCCTCATCGATAACATCAATTGATTTATCAGGCTGACAACGTCCCGTGATATATCTGCTCGACAACTCCACTGCCGCGTTCAAGGCGCCGTCCACGATACGAACCCGGTGATGGGCTTCATATCTATCCCGCAGACCTTTGAGAATTTCCAAAGTCTCAGCCTTGGTGGGAGAGTTTACTATAATCGTTTGGAATCTTCGTTCCAGGGCGCTGTCTTTTTCAATATATTTGCGGTATTCGTCCAGAGTAGTAGCTCCGATACACTGGATTTCACCCCGAGAAAGAGCCGGCTTGAGTACATTCGAGGCGTCGATAGCTCCTTCGGCACCTCCGGCACCCACCAGAGTATGTAATTCATCGATGAACAGGATAACACTCTTGGCTCTTCGGACCTCGTTCATCACCGCCTTGATGCGTTCTTCGAACTGTCCTCGATACTTGGTCCCGGCTACCATCATGGCCAGATCCAATACTACGATGCGTTGACCGGCAAGCAATTCCGGTACGTCCCGATTAATTATTTTCTGAGCCAAACCTTCCACAATAGCGGTTTTACCCACACCGGCTTCACCCAGCAAAACAGGGTTGTTTTTGGTACGCCGACAAAGAATCTGGGTCACACGCTCGATTTCACTACTACGACCTATAACCGGATCCAATTGTCCCTGAGAAGCAAGTTCAGTCAAATCACGACCAAAACTATCCAGGGCAGGTGTTTTACTCTTGCCCGCCTTACCCGAGCGGTCCGTGCGTGTCATACCACCCACTCCAGCGGCGGCTTCCGGGTCCATGCCTGCTCCCAGCAGATTCAGCACTTCCTCCCGTACTTCCTCCAACTTCAGCCCCAGACTTATCATCACCTGGGCGGCCACACCATCATTTTCCCGCAGCAAACCCAGGAGTAAATGTTCCGTACCCACATAATTGTGGTTTAGAGCCCGAGCCTCTTCGATAGCGTATTCGATAACTTTCTTGGCTCGAGGCGTTTGGGGCAGTTTTCCCATGGTGACCATATCCGGACCACTTTTGACCAGCTTTTCCACTTCCAGGCGGACTTTACGCAGGTCCACATCCAAATTCTTCAGAACATTGGCCCCCACACCGCTGCCTTCCTTGACCAGCCCAAGTAGGATGTGTTCAGTTCCGATATATTCGTGGTTAAATCTCTGGGCCTCCTGATTGGCCAAGGCCATTACTTTTCGGGCCCGGTCTGTAAACCGCTCAAACATATTCTTCTCCGGTCAGATATTCCAAATACCAAACTTATGTAAATAACTCTTATCTCTGTCTGCCATATTTTAGGCTATTTTTCCACATTATTCAATTCACAGATTGAAGTAAATAATCTTTCAGTTATCGGATAGTGCAATAAATGCGCTATATCCTTGTGAATACATCACTTCTGTAAGCCTATATTGTATCGACTAAAATGCCCTTAATGTTTGCTCAATTACCCTCTGAAGTAGGAGAATTTATCCATATGACACATTGTTAATGGGTGGAAAATTCTCCCACGTCCCGTAATTTTTGAAATAATACAGGCAAAAACCAGCAGTTCTAATTGCGAACCGTTGGTTTTTGCCTGATTAGGAGTAAATTAGCCTCATTCTCGCTTACGGTTAATTGAGCCCGATATAATCAGCAATCATGGGGGCGTATTTTACGATAAGGCCCGCAAATACCACTGATACCATACTCATCAGTTTGATCAGAATATTCAAGCTCGGACCGGAAGTGTCTTTACAGGGATCACCTACCGTATCACCTACTACCGTGGCTTTATGATTCTCCGAACCCTTGCCGCCCAATTCACCGGTCTCGATGTACTTCTTGGCATTGTCCCAGGCTCCGCCGGCATTGGCCATGAAAATAGCCACGCCAAAACCACAGGTCAAACCACCGGCCAGAAGACCCATCACACCCGGGACTCCCAGGACAAGACCGACAAATATCGGCACTGTTAAGGCCAGCAGTGACGGGATAACCATTTCTTTTTGAGCACCAGCGGTCGAGATGGCAACACAGCGGGCATAATCAGGCTTGCCGGTACCCTCCATGATACCAGCGATTTCCTTAAATTGCCTTCTGACCTCTTTTACCATTGCATAGGCGGCCCGCCCCACGGCTTCCATTGTCATAGCACAGAACAGGAACACCAACATCACCCCGGCGAACATACCACACAATACCCGGGGATTCATCAGGTGCACTCTGTAAAAATCCATATACTGCAGTAAAGAGGCCGTCGGCGCCGGAACGAGCTTAACTTGTTTACTGGTTTCAGCTATGGTACCCATAAATACCTTGTCCTCGTCTGGGGGGGACATTTTTATGATTTTGGTTCCCACCGGTAGAGGCTGTCCGTCGGTTGCCTTATTTATATGGTCAAGATCCATAAGACAATCAACTTCACCATGTGTGTATTCGCCGTCACCTTTTTTCTCTTTTACCAGAGCCCACTTGTAATGACCCAGGTAATATATGTCTCCGGCCTGAACCGGTTGTTTGGCTTCGACGCGGAAATTTATATCTTCCACGGCTTGGCGATTCTGTCCGACGCGTACCTCTTCGACATAGGCGGCCAATAGAGCCAGAGCCGTCAGAGCAGCCGAACCGATAGCAAATCCCTTACCGGTTGCCGCGGTGGTATTGCCCAAACTATCAAGGGCATCGGTACGTTTGCGCACCTGGGGGTCCTGACCGGTCATCTCAGCATTTCCACCGGCATTGTCGGCAATCGGGCCATAGGCATCCGTAGCCAAAGTAATACCCAGAGTGGCCAGCATCCCTACCGCTGCTATCCCCACACCATAAAGCCCCAGCTCAAAGTGTTCAAAGCCGCCGGCAAAGGAAAAGGCGGCCATAATTGCTATCATGATCGTAAATAAGGGTGCCCAGGTACTTCTCATACCCAAGGCGAGACCTCCAATTATCACTGTCGCCGGACCTGTCTCAGATTGGGCACTGAGTCTCTGGGTAGGTTTATATTCATAACTGGTATAATATTCGGTACTCTTACCTATCAGGATCCCCGCTACGAGTCCCGATACCACTGAAAGTAATATTCCCCACCATTTTACTTCCGGAATATCATTGAGCAGCAGGTAACTGAACAATGCCGTTGCCCCTACAATAAGGACGCTACTACCGTTGATACCTCGGCTCAGAGCGCCAAGTAAATCCTTCATGGTAGCGTCCTCTTTAGTACGTACCATCCCAATACCAATGATACTCATGACAATACCAATACCAGCCAGAATCATAGGCAGAGCCAGCATCTGAGCCTGATGGATAGCCTGCATTTCACCACTTTTACCAAGAGCCGCCACCGCGGCGACACCCAGGGCGGCCGTTGCTAATATCGAGCCGCAATAACTCTCATAGAGGTCCGCTCCCATACCCGCTACGTCACCGACATTGTCGCCAACGTTGTCGGCAATGGTAGCAGGATTACGCGGATCGTCCTCGGGAATACCTGCTTCAACCTTACCCACCAGGTCAGCCCCCACATCAGCCGCCTTGGTATAGATACCACCACCCACTCTGGCAAAGAGGGCCTGGGAACTGGCACCCATGCCGAAACAAAGCATGACCACGGTGATTTCCACCAGGCTCATATGAATACCAAACATCGGGGCGATTACATATAGAACCAAAAACCATAAGGTTATATCCAGCAGGCCAAATCCAACCACAACCAGCCCCATCACGGCTCCGGCCCGAAAGGCCACTTGTAAACCACGATTGAGACTTTCTTTGGCACCCTGAGTAGTACGGTTGCTGGCTATAGTCGCCGTTTTCATGCCCAGGAAACCGCAAAGACCGCTAAAAAATCCACCGGTCAGAAAGGCGGCGAAGACAAGTTTATGCTGCACCGCCAGAACCCAGCCCATCCAAAAAAGCACTCCGCTGACAATAACGAAAAATATCGCCACAACGAAATATTGTCGCTTGAGATAGGCCATCGCCCCTGCGCGAACATGAGAGGCGATCTCTTTCATTTTCTCATCACCCTCGGGAGCTGAGATTACCTGCTTGTACATCTTGTGCGCCCAAATCAGAGCTAAAATCGCTCCGATAGGAGCCAGCCACCAGAGCATCATCGGCCATTGGAATATCACCTTATACCCCTCCTGCACTGCTCCATCAGCCGCTGCGCATTCGCATGCAGCTTTGTTTTCCACTGCCGTCTTCTCTGCCGGTGCATTCGTCTGAGCACCGGCCCATTGCGTGGCAAATAAAACCATACATACCAATAAAGCAATTATTAGTATCCCGCGTTCCATCAGCTTTGCGTTTCTCATTTAAAGTCCTTTCGCCAATTAATAATTACAATATTGCTTTAATATTAGATACTGTTTTGATTTCTATAATAGGGATCAAGTATTTGTCAAATGTAAATATAAATAACTGACCAATACAGGTGTAAATTCCCACCTATGCTGGTGTAATTTCCCGAATAATAACCGTTAGCCAATCTTCCCCATCCGTAGGGATTCTCTATCGGCAATATAAATGAGGGCGGGGAAGGTGTTTTTGAGGGCTCAAGTTAATGAAGTAATTACCGGTCATCTATAAAAATCGCTCCGTACCCTGCTCTTACGCATTCTACGGCGTTTTTTTTCGGAGGGCTTTTCATAATAACTTTGCTTCTTAATGTCTTTAATCAGACCCTCCTTTTCACACATCTTCTTGAAGCGTTTCATCATTTGTTGAATAGACTCGCCACTACGGGCTTTAACCT
>Ga0272442_10002527_pt1 | contig 26463 bp, 23 predicted proteins | sample SSMForm2O_FD_200262 | JGI IMG/M metagenome (GOLD analysis project Ga0272442, IMG submission 200262) | Marine sediment archaeal communities from Little Sippewissett salt marsh, Falmouth, MA, United States - SSM-Form-2O | ecosystem: Environmental > Aquatic > Marine > Wetlands > Sediment ... | reverse complement strand
CGACTCAGAGGTGAAACGAAAGAGGCTACGCCTTCATGGTTACCAGCGTACACCCGTATCCGCCCTGCTCGGGACGGGCGTATTCAAAACGCTCCACATCGGTGTTCTTTTCGAGCATTTTTCGGACGCCCTCTCTGAGTACGCCGGTACCGAGCCCGTGTATGATGGAGAAGGTTTTTGTACCGTTGAGAACGGCGGCGTCAAGGAACCTAGTCACCTCATCCATAGCCTCATCGTACCGCATTCCCCTGATATCACATTCGTATATGCTTTTTTGATTCGATGCGGCTGTGAAGTCCCAGTCTCCTCCCCTGGACTTTTTCCTCTTCCCCAGTGACTGAACCCCTCCCCGGTCCACGGCGATCCTGACGTTTTTCCCCTGAAGGGTAACGGTCTCCCCGTTGATTTCCGCGATCCGGCCCTCGATACTCCTGCCGTCCTCCCCGGTATAGGTCGCCCTGTCGCCTATTTCAAGAGGTTTCAGGGCCGGGCCGTTATGGATCCCGGCGGACGGCGTTTCCTCCACGATCCGGGCGACTTCCTCCTCCATCTTTCGTTCCTTTTCGCGTGCACGGGACACACTCTCCTTCGAGGCCCCCCTCTCGCGTATCTCCCTGATGCTCGATTCGAGCGACTTCCTGTACTCTTCGAAAAGAGACGAAAAGCGGCGGCGATACTCGGATTGTACCGCCCTTTCCCTGCTCTCCACGTCGGCCATCCGTCGGGCGTATTCGTCGGTGCGCTTCTCCAGCCGGTAGCGCGTGTCCTCCACGCTCCGCCGTTTTATGTCGAGCTCTTTTTCCATGAGCGCCAGGTTCTTGAAGATGAGGTCCGCGGACCGGTCCTCGTCACTCAGGTACTCCCTGGTTTTCGACAGTATGGAGGGTTCGAGGCCGAGGAACTCGGCAATTTCCAGCGCGTTGCTTCTTCCCGGGATCCCCATCATGAGACGATAGGTAGGTCTGCAGGTGACGGGATCGAACTCGACGGATGCCACCTCCGACCTGTCGCTTCCCAGTGCGTACATCTTTATAAAGCCGAAATGGGTCGTTACGACCGTGATGATTTTTTTATCCATTAGGTGATCGAGCACGGCTGCTCCGAGCGCACCTCCCTCCACCGGGTCGGTTCCCGCGCCGAGCTCGTCTATGAGAACGAGGCTGTCACCGTCCGCCTTGTCTGTAAAGGTCTTTATATTTTTTATATGCCCCGAGAACGTCGAGAGTGACTGCTCTATGGAGCCTTCATCGCCGATATCGCAGTAGACCGATGAGAAGAAATAGGTTTTCATCACTCGCGCCGGTACCGGAATGGATGAAAGCGCCATGACAACAAAGAGGCCGATCATCTTCAGCGTAACGGTTTTGCCTCCCGTATTCGGCCCCGTGATCACGACACCGCAGCGTTCCGCCGTAATCCGGAAATCGACCGGAACCGGTTCACTCAAGAGCGGATGTCTCCCCCCCTCTATACGGATAAGACGTTCCTCGCTGAATTCGGGTATGGTACAGCCGAACGACTCCTTGAAATTCTTCTTCGCGATGAAAATATCGAGCTGAACGAGCGCATCCTGAACGGCCAGCAGGTCGTTTCCGTTTTCGTTCACATGTGACGTGAGCAGGACCAGCAGGCGGCGCACTTCCCTCTCCCTCTCCTTTACAAGCAGCCTTATTTCGTTGTTCCGGTCGACGATTGAAAAGGGCTCAACGAAGAGCGTTTTTTCACTTCCCGACTGCGCGTGTACTATCCCCTTTATCCTGCCCCTGTAGTTATGCTTAACCGGGATGACATACCGGTCGTCCTTGAGCGTAACGTGTCTCTCCTGCAGGTAACGGCTCATTTCCGGCGAGTTAAAATACCCCTCGAGGATCTCCTCTATGACATTTCTCAGTCCCTTCAGATCCGATGCGATCTCGCTGAGCCTGCCGGACGCGTTATCCCGCACCGCGCCCCCCGCATCGATCGCGTGTCGTATCCTGTCCTGCAGATCGACGGGAACGGTCCTGTCCGTGAACCGAACGAGCCCGGGCACTTCTTCCCGTATCGACCGGAACAGATTCCGAACCGAACGAAACGTGGAGATGTTGTTCTCGATCTTTTTTAGTTCTTCCCCCGTCAGCCAGCTGTTCGGAGCCCGGGATTTTCTGAGGAGACCACGCGTATCGTGGATGTGTTCGATACCGGGCTCATACCCCATGTCGGAGGCTTTTTCGAGCTCCTGCAGGAGATTAAAGCCTGCCCGTGCCGATTCCGGATCGGAAGCGGGCCGAAGGTGCATGACCATCTCTTTGGAGCAGTCCGATATACAGCGGTCACGCAGGAGGTTGAGAACACGGTCGAATTCGAGGCGGGACGTATCGTACATCATCCAAAGAATAAAACAAACCCCCGTTTCCCGTCAACCCATTTAAAATGGTGACAGTTCCTTTTGTGACAGTTCCTTCTGTGACAGTTCCTTTGTGACAGTTCCTTCTGTGACAGTTCCTTTGTGACAGTTCCTTCTGTGACAGTTCCTTTGTGAACAACACATTATTAAACGGTCTATGCATACAGGGTATATAAATGAGAAAAATGGATATTCAATTCAAAAAAGGTGAAATTATTTAATGTTTTTTACTGTTTAATATGAATAAACATACCCCAGGAGGTTACTGAGACATGCCGCGAAATTCTCGAAAAGTAATAATCGGATATCCACATCATGTTGTTCAAAGAGGAAGTAGAAGTCAGATTGTTTTTTTCTCAGATGATGACAGAAGAACTTACCTGAAATTGCTCTACGAGAAATCAAAACAGTATAATCTGGATATTTGGGCATACTGCCTTATGGATAATCATGTTCATCTCATAGTAGTCCCGGAAAGTAAAGAAAGCCTTTCATCGGGTATTGGAAGTATCCATAAGGGATACGCCTATCTAATCAATAAACGAAAAGGATGGAAGGGACATCTTTGGCAGGAACGTTTTTATTCCTTCCCACTCGATTCTCGATACCTTTATGCCGCAGTACGATATGTAGAAAGAAATCCTGTTAGAGCCGGTATTGTAAACAGGGCCGAAGATTATAAATGGTCAAGTGCCCATACGCACGTAAATAAGCGAACAGATGCACTTCTAACCGATTTTTTCTTCACATCCGAGATACTTGACTGGGAAGCCTACCTTAATGAAACCGATGACCCCATGATAGTCGATACATTTCAGAAACATCTGGTTAAAGGAAGTCTACTTGGAAACGGTTCGGTTCCAATTTCTCTCTGATCTATCTTATTAGGATTGATTTTTTATTCGCTCTACCGATATGTGTTAATCAGCTAGTACTCAGAATACTTAAATAGGATATTATAAATAAATATTGCAGGAACTGTCACAAAAGGAACTGTCACCGTTATTTTTGGAGGGGGTGGTGGGCGCGGTGGATATCGATGAGCGTGCCCCTGTCGAGGTGGGTATAAATTTGTGTGGTTGATATATCGGCATGTCCCAGGAGCTCCTGAACCGCTCTGAGGTCCGCACCGTTCTGAAGGAGGTGTGTGGCAAAGGAGTGCCGCAGGATGTGGGGTTTGATGTTCTTCCTTATACCGCTGCGGGCTGCATGGCCCTTGATGATTTTCCAGAGCCCCTTCCTGCCCATCCCTTCGCCCCTGAAGTTGAGAAAGAGGGCATCCGTGGGCTTCTTCTTCAGCAGTGCCGGCCGCACATTTTCCAGATAGGGTCGAAGGAGACGTTCGGCACGTTCACCGAACGGAACGATCCGTTCCTTGTTCCCCTTGCCGAAGACCAGCAGATACCCGCCCTTCAGGTCGACCGAACCAGTCTTCATTTCGACCACCTCGGATATCCTGAGCCCGCAGGAATACATGAGCTCCAGAATGGTCCTGTCCCGTGCCCCGAGTTTCGTACTCCCGTCAGGCATATCGAGCAACACCTCCGTCTCCTCGAGCGTCAGATACTCGGGTGGATTGAGAACGTTTTTGGGAGTCGTTATATGGAGGGCCGGATTTATATTCACCTTCCCTTCCATGTGCAGGAACCGATAGAACTGCCTGATGCTCGACAGATATCTGGAGACGGTTCGGTGGTTCAGACCTGTCTTCCTGCAGAATGCGAGATACTCGATTATATCCGGACGTTTGCAGTGGAAAACCGCATCCTCCCCGCCCCTATTCCGCATGAATTCGAAGAACAACGAGAGGTCCGTCTTATAGGACCCGATCGTATTCTTCGAGAGGTTTTTTTCCAGATAAAGATAATCGACAAACCGGGCGAGATAGAGATCCAAACCGTCTCTTTCAGACCACATGCGTGCGCACTCCATCGGGATCCATGATCATAGGCCGGTCGCCTCTCCGGCCATCTCACGGAACCTCCGCATTGTCCCCTCCTCCACACATCGGCAAAGCAGAGGACCCACATCCGAATTTCCTATGGAAAGGTAGTAATGGACATATAATTTTTTCAGAGACTCGAATTTCGCCGTAATACCCTTTGTAGTACCGAGCTCGTGTTTCAGGTAATCCTGTACTTCCCGGTAGTACGCGGGGGGGAAGAGCCTGAATCCGCTGAAGGGCGTATTCTTCTTCGGAACGAAGGGATTGACACTGAGCACGAGATTACCCCCGGCCGCCCTTATCATATCGTATGCCTTACGGATTAAGCCGGCAACCGCCTCCATATCCTCCATGGTTTCACCCGGAAGACCGTACATGAGGTAAAACCTTATTCGTCTTATATTATGATCGACGGCAGTCCCGACTGCTTCGAGCAGCATCTCGTCCGTCAATTTTTTTCCAATACGGTTTCTCAGCCTCCACGAGGTTTCAGGAGCGAATGTTACGGCATTCTGCCCGTTTTTTACGAGTAAATTCGCCGTCTCTTCGTTAAAATCGTCGGCCCTGAGAGAAGAAAAAGAAACTGAAGGACCTATACGGTTGATTGACCTGACAATGGAGTGCAGATCGGGATGGTCCGTGAGAACCGGAGCGATCAGGCCGACCCTGCGAACCCCGGGATATTCACGCACGATCTCCACAACGCGAAGCGCATCCGCATTCCTTACCGGCGCGTTTACGCACCGGGTCATACAAAACTTGCAGCTCCCCCTGCATCCCCGCACGATCTCCACGAGGAGCATATTTGAAAACTCCGTTTCCCCGGAGATCACAACCGAATGGGCGGGCTCGTCGAGCTTCCTGAGAAACGACCGGGTAAATCCTCCCTCCACATCCTTCCTGCCGCACCGACCGGTATCACCCCCGAATCCCCCTTTCATCCGCATCCCGGTGACCAGGACACCGGGTATATCCACGATCTCCCGAAAGAGCTCGTTTCCCTTCCGGAATGAAAACCGCATGAAGCTGCTCAGCATTTCCCCGAGTCCGCATTCCATATCACCGAGATAAATGATATCACAGATCTGTGAGAGGACCTCGGGATTGGCCGTGGGTGCGATTCCCCCGCAAATAACAAGCGGTCCCGTGTTATTTCGATCCGCCCTGAGCGGCGGAATCGAGGAGAGACGAAGGGCCCGAATTATATTGATATAATCGAGCTCGAATGAGACGGTAAAGAAGACGGCATCGTATCCGGAAAGCTCATTCATCCCGGTACGGGCCGTATAGGGATTTTCATCGGGTGAGAAGAGGCCGTCCCGCTCATAAAAGAACCGGACGGCCCGTATACCGAAAAAGGAACCGATATGGTGAAAGAGATTATGAAAACCGAGATTGCTCATTCCCGCACGGTATGAGGAGGGGAAACATACCGCTGCCCTGAAACGGCCTTCACCGGAATAGGTATGAAGAAAGAGCTCCCCCGGTTTTTTCTTAATCTGCTTTCCTCCTCAGGAAAGCGGGTACGTCGTAATCATCTTCACTGTACCGTTTCTTCAGGTTACTGCCGCTGATTATGGGGAGCTCCCGCTCACGGGTTTTTTCCCTGTCATGGGGTTTGGGCAGAGGGGCCTGTCTCTTCTTCGGTTCGAAATCCTTTAAAGGATAAACCTCGAAGGTCTTCAGGCCGTCACCCTCGTCTTCGATACACTGGGTTTTTGAAAAACCCGTGGCAATCACCGTTACCCGCACCTCGTTGCTCATCGAGTTATCGATCACCATTCCGGCGATGATCATGGCCTCGTTGTACGCGGAGCTTGTAATGAGCTTGACGATCTCATCATACTCGAAAAGTGAAAGATCGGGGCCGCCCGTCACGTTCACCAGTATCCCCTTAGCCCCGTCAATCGTCGCATCCTCGAGCAGCGGATTGTTGACCGCAAGCTGAGCCGCTTCAAGCGCCTTGTTGTCCCCCTTGCCGACACCGGTTCCCATGAGCGCTCCGCCCGACATGTTCATTACGGTCTTCACATCTGCGAAGTCGATGTTGATCTCTCCGGGAATGGTAATGAGGTCCGATATCCCTTGTACCCCCTGCCGGAGAACATCATCGGCGATCCTGAATGCCTCCATCATCGGGGTCTTCTTATCGATGATCTCGAGAAGCTGCTGATTGGGAAGAATAATGAGGGTGTCGACCACGTCCACCAGTTTTGCGATACCCTCTTCCGCAATCTCCATCTTCCTTTCGAGCTCGAAATGAAAAGGCTTCGTGACAATACCCACGGTAAGGGCGCCGATTTCCTTTGCGATGCCCCCAACCACGGATGCGGCACCCGTTCCGGTCCCGCCGCCCATACCGGCCGTAATGAAGACCATCTCGGCCCCGCTGAGCGACTCCATGATTCTGTCCCGGTCCTCGAGCGCCGCCTTCTCGCCGATTTCGGGATCAGCTCCGGCGCCGAGGCCCTTGGTGAGCTGCGCCCCGAGCTGCAGCTTATAGGGCGATTTGTTGACGTTCAAGGACTGGAGATCGGTGTTCGCGGCTATGAGCTCGATATTCCGCAGATTGACATCGATCATACGGTTAACGGCATTACACCCCGCACCGCCGACACCGATCACCTTAATCTTGTTCGCCAGGACCGTTTCGTCCACAACTTCAAAATCCATGGCATTCCCCCCCCACATGTTTTAGAAAAATTCTCCAAGCCAGTTTGACATTCTCTTTTTGATATTGGTAAAAAGCCCGGCCCCCCTGTTTTCCAGGAAATTCTCGGGCTGAGCTTTGAGACCATACTTTATTAGACCGACGCCGGTCGAGAACTCAGGCGAGGAAACCTCTTCGGTGAGTCCGCTCACGCTCGTAGGCGTGCCGATTCTGACCGGTATCTCGAACACTTCTTCAGCAAGTTTCTCGGCACCCTCCAGCATGGAGGCGCCTCCGGTAAGGACGATACCCCCCGAGACCATGTCCTTGAAATCGAGCTTGTCGATATTGTTTTTCACGAGGAAAAAGATTTCCTCCATACGCGGCTGAATGATCTCCGCGAGTATCTGTCTCGGTACCTGTGAAGGTTTCCTTCCACCCACGTTCGGGACCTGTATCATCTCATCGGGTTCGGCCAGTTCGGAAAGGGCCATTCCCCAGTTCTTCTTTATTTCCTCCGCTGAATGCACCGGTGTGCGCAAACCGATCGAAATATCATTCGTCACGTGGTTCCCGCCCATGGCGATCACGCTCGTGTGCCAGATGCTTCCGTTCAAATAGATGAGAACGTCGGTCGTACCGCCTCCTATATCGATGAGAACAACACCGAGCTCCTTTTCGTCCTCCTTCAGCGTTGCCATGGCTGACGCAAGGGGTTCGAGCACGATATCGTTGACGGCATATCCGGCCCTGTTCACGCTCTTTACGATGTTCTGCGCAGAAGCCACGGCCCCTGTTACGATGTGAACCTCCGCTTCGAGACGCACTCCGCTCATTCCCACGGGATCCTTGATGCCTTCCTGTGAATCTACGATGAATTCCTGGGGAATAACGTGTATGACCTCGCGCTCCATGGGAAGAGCGAGGGCCTTTGCAGCGTCAATAACACGCTCCACCTCGACATCCGTAATCTCACGATTCCGGGCCGACACCGCGACTACGCCTCTGGAATTGATACCCTCAATATGCCCGCCCGCAATCCCGGCATACACTGATTTCACCTCAATGCCGGCCATGAGCTCGGCCTTCTCTATAGCGGTGGCTACCGAGTTGACCGTCGACTCGATATTGACGACCACTCCCTTGCGCAGGCCGCGCGAAGGTGTAACTCCGACACCTACAATGTCGATTTCGTTATACTCGTTCAGGCATCCTATAATGGCGCATACCTTCGTCGTACCGATATCCAATCCCACGATAATCTGGTCTTCATAACTCATCTGTCGTCTCTCCTTCTCCGACTGCCGCAGCAGAAAAGCTCATATCGATTTGGGCTGAGTCCATTTCCCCGGTACTCTGCAGAACGAGCATGAGGGCCCTGAGCCGCTCCAGTTTCCCGCTCGAAACCGTGCCGCCGAGAAAGACCCTGCTCTCCCCCACATGAACCGTAATTCCCGTTCCATCAACGGAATACCGCTCGATCCTTCCCGCAAATTCGGGATATTCCCTTCCGAACCGGTCTACGGCTTCCAGCAGAGCGAGTACCAGAAAGTTGTCAATGGACTTACCAGTTTTAATATCGTCATTATGGGATAAAAGTGTAATTAAAGGATAATCTGAATAACCCTCCCCTTTCTCCATTTTCGGAAGTTCGGTAAGAACGATTCCTCCCCGGCTCAGCACGAATGACTGCGTGCCGGTCTGCAGGACCGCGGCCGCGCTCTTCTCCACCATGTGTATCTTCACGGTATCGGGGTAAAGCTTGGCCATTTCCACCTTTTCGACCCGCTCATCGAGAAGAAGGATTTTTCGCGCGCGTCTCGGATTGAAGAAAAGCAGGGATTTCGATTCGAGCCCTATGCTGCTCACGATCTCTCCCCTGTCCATGTAACGTACCCCCGATATCAACACCCGTTCGACGGGCAGTACCCGCAGGCTTATCCCGGGAACGATCCGTACCAGGAGCATGAGCAGAAGGACCCCGATAAAAGGCACGAGTACAACGCGAAATATTTTTCGGGACCGTATCTGTCGTCCGTCGTATTCCTCAATCATTTTCAACCGTGCCCGCTTCTGTTTTCATATCCCGGGATTTAGTGTTCTTCGATATATTGAGGAGAATCCCCACCATAATAGAGTTGGCGAGGAGACTCGATCCGCCGTAGCTGAGGAACGGAAGCGCGATACCGGTCGCAGGCACGAGGCCCGTTACAACGGCAATGTTCAGGATGGCCTCCCACGTTATGAGCGATGTTATACCGAACGCGAGGTAGAACTCGAAACCCTTCTTCCGTTCATAAGCGATCCGGTAACCCCTGTACGCCAGGATTATGTAGAGTGACAGAACGGCCAGTATGCCCAGGTAGCCGAGCTCCTCGGCAATGACCGCAAATATGAAATCCGTGTGCGGAATCGGAAGGTACCGAAGCTTCTGGACACCCCTTCCGAGACCCGCGCCCCCCAATCCCCCGAGTGCGAAAGCCTTGAATGACTGAATTATCTGGTACCCCGTATCGGTCGGGTCCGCCCAGGGATTGAGAAAACCGATTATTCGTTCCTTCCTGTATCCCTTCTCACTGATCATGAGAAAGAGCGCCGGTATGGAAACCGCGGCGAGCGAAAGGATGGAGGTGGTACGGATACCGGCAATGAAAAACATGATGATCGCGATGAAAAAGAGCAGAAAAGCCGTGGAGAAATCCGGTTCAAGAAAAACGAGGAACGATATGACGGCGATTATGAGGAAAGGCGGCAGAAATCCGCGGTAAAAATCATTTACCATCTCGCCCTTCTTTGATAGAACCGATGAGAGGTACAGGACGAGTACTATCTTTGCGAATTCGGACGGCTGAAATCCCGCCGCCCCGAACCTGAACCACCTTCTGGACGGGTGCACGAATCCGAGCTCGCGAAGCGGCGGGAAGTAGAGCAGGATGAGGAGAATGATAATCCCCCAGACGAGCAGTTTTACCATCCGCTCCATAATACGGTGGTCGATAAAAATGAACGCCACGCACGCGGCATAGGAGAGCCCGACCCATACGAGCTGTCGTTTCAGGAAATAGACCGTGTCTCCGAATTTCAGACCCTCGCTCACACTCGCGCTGTATACCATCACCGTTCCCAGTCCGAAGAAGATGATGACCACGCCGAGGAGCACATAGTCGATGTACTGTTTCTCTCTTGCCACGTAGAGCGTATCCATATTCCCTTACTGTATTTTCAACGTGCTCAGTGCGACGAGCGCAAGCATCGCCCCGGCTATCCAGAACCGCACCACGATCTTCGACTCGGACCAGCCCTTCAGCTCGAAATGATGATGAATCGGCGACATGAGAAAAACCCGTTTCCCGAAAAGCTTGAAGGACGCGACCTGTATGATGACGGACAGGGCCTCCGCTACGAAGACCCCCCCGATTATGAAGAAGAGTATCTCCTTCTTGATGAGTATCGATACGATACCGATAGCGCCCCCGAGCGAGAGTGAACCGGTATCTCCCATTATGACTTCCGCGGGATGGGAATTGAACCAGAGAAAGCCCACGCTCGCTCCCAGCACACTCATGCAGTATACCGTAAGTTCAGCGCTGTCAGGTATATAGGGGATTTTAAGATAGGTTGCCAGTTTGACGTGCCCGGAAAGATAACTCAAACCGGCATAAGCTATGAACACGAATATAACGAGACCGACGGCAAGTCCGTCCAGCCCGTCCGTCAGATTTACGGCGTTCGATGTGCCGACGAGAAGAAGCACACCGAAAGGAATATAGAAATAAGAAAGATCCGCAAGGGGACGGTTAATGAAGGGAACGTAGAGCAGAGTGGTTTCCGCGCCCCTTCCCGGTTCGAAATAGATATAGAAAACAACCGCCGCTGATATGAGAATCTGCGTGAAGAGCTTGAATTTCGCGTGAAGACCGCGGGAGCTCTCCTTTATGAACTTCAGGTAATCGTCGAAGAACCCGATTATGCCGTACCCGAACGTTGCAATCGATATGAGCAGGGTATACCTGTTGGACAGGTTTCCCCAGAGGAGTATGGACGTCTCGATGGCGAGAAGTATGATGAGACCTCCCATGGACGGCGTTCCCGCCTTCTTCTCGTGCCGCTGCGGCGTATCCTCCCTGACCTTCCTGCCTATACCGATCTGCTTGAGCTTTTTGATAATGGGGGGACCGAACAGGAAACATATGAGCAGTGCGGTAACGGTTGCATACACGGATCGGAAGGTGATATAGCGGAATACGTTAAAGGCGAAGAACTGCTGATGCAGCGGATAGATAAAGTAGTAAAACAAGTTCCCCTCCCGGTTACTTCCAATCGTCCATCACCGCCGCATTACCGGCGGTCGTAATCATCCTCCCCTATAAGAGCACTAAAGGCCCGTTCGAGCCGCACCGCCCGCGAAGCCTTGAAAAGGACGATATCGCCGGCGCGAAGCGTTTTTCTCAGCGTTTCCGAAAGTTCATCGATGCTTCCGAAGGCGTGCACTTCACCGAGCCCTCCCTCCATACATGCCTCCGCAGTCAAGGAAGCCTTCGAGCCATAGGTATAGAGTATATCCACGCCGCTCTTCATAATACGGCCCGCCATGTCCCGATGATAGGAATCGGACCCTTCCCCGAGCTCGAGCATATCGCCTAAAACGAATATCCGTCGCCCCCCGGTTCCGACGCTCCCCAGGTAATCGATCGAGGCGGAGACTGAAAGCGGGTTTGCGTTATAAGTCTCATCAATGAGAAGGGCACCCGCCTTCTCGAATATCCGTCCCCGTCCCTCCTGAGGAGGGATATTTTCCAGTGCGTCCTTTATTTCCTCAGTGGAAAGACCGAAGTATCCGCCGACCAGCGCGGCACAAACTCCGTTCACAACACTGTGGACACCCGCGGCCGGCAGCCTGATCGTGACTCCGTCTATGACGAATGTCGAATCCCCGATCCCGATCTCAATTATTTTCTCGGGGTGGAGATCACCTTTCCTCAGCCCGAAGCTCCTCACCTCTGCCGCAAGATCCGCCCGGAGAAAATCGAAATATTTATCCTCCGCATTCAGAAAGGCGCAGCCGGTTTTCGGAAGCACGCTCACCGCATTTTTCTTCTCTCCGGCGATATTTTCCTCGGTGCCGAAAAAACCGATGTGCGCGGGTCCGATATTCGTTATTACCCCGCAGTCAGGCTCGAGAAGCCCGGCGAGATATTCGATTTCACCCGGGTGGTTCGTCCCCAGCTCCTGTACGAGCACTTCCGTGGACTCATCTATTTCAAGCAGAGTCTTCGGAACACCGATGTCGTTGTTGTAGCTCCTGATACTTGCAACGACCTTGAAGCGTTTGGACAGCACCCTGTGGATGAACGTCTTTGTCGTTGTTTTTCCGACTGAGCCCGTTACGGCGATTCTGACCGGCGAGAAACGGCGCCGGTAATTCCGTGCAATGGAACCGAATGCCTTTCTCGTGCCGTGAACCCCGATAAAGAGTACGTCAGGATGCCGGGATACGAACGACCGTACAGCGGCCTTCATGGCGGTTTCAAAGATCACGGTTGAAGCTCCGGCTGCAACCGCACTCCCAATAAAATCGTGACCGTCGTGAACATCTCCCCGAAGTGCTACGAAGAGATCACCGCGTCTTAGTGTGCGGGTATCCGTGCATATTGACCCGACGGTTCGGCTCCCGAGGAGGGCCTCCCCGCCTGTAAAATCCGCCGAGACGTTTTTCAAAAGCTCGGTCAGCGCAACGGGTTTCATAACCCTGCAAATCCCCCTGGAGACGGGCGGCTCGGCTCAATAGACAATGATCCTGACGTCATTGCAGGTAACGGGCTGCATACCGAACTCTCCCTCGGCAATATCCCTTATCCTCTCCCGGGATTTCAGGTAGGACAGCTCCATATTCTTCAAATAAAGTTTCTTTTCAAGATCGGTCCGCAGCACCGTTATCTGTTCAATCCTGCCGTTCAGGTTGGTGACGTGAACGTTTTGCCAGGCGATACAGAAGAGGAGAAGAAAAATGATGCCGAAGAAAAGTGTGAGCTTCAGCAATCGCCTGATAATATGCGTCCGTATATGTGAGCCGCCGCTATGCACTGTATCGCATTTCCTCTTTTTTATTATTCTGGATGGTTCCGTTCAATTTTACCGCACAGCGAAGACGCGCGCTCCGCGATGCGGGATTGCGAAGGGCCTCCTCCTCATCGGGCTGTGAGGGTTTCCTGGTCAATACCCTGACTACCTTTTTACCGCCGCAAACACAAACGGGAAAATCTGGCGGACAATGGCACCCCTTCCCCAGATCATTGAAAACTGACTTCACAATACGGTCCTCGAGCGAATGAAAGCTGATAACGCATATCCGACCGCCCGGTTTCAGCACCTCGACCGCGTCACGGAGCGCGTTTTCCAGTATCTCGATCTCGTCATTGACGAAGATTCTTATTGCCTGGAATGTTTTTGTTGCCGGGTGAATCCTGTGCGGCCAAAATTTTCTGGGAACGGCTCTCTTTACAATATCGGCGAGCTGTGTTGATGTTGTGACGGGATTTTTCTTTCGCTCCTCAACGATACTCAGTGCGATGCGTCCGGAGAACCGCTCCTCCCCGTACGCCCATATGATTTCAGACAGCTTTTTCCTGCTGAAACCGTTAATGACATCGGCCGCGCTTATACCCCTGGAGGGATCGAGCCGCATATCGAGGGGTTCCTCCCTCGAGAAGGAAAATCCCCTGCCGCTCTCCTTGATGTGGTACATCGATATGCCGAGGTCGAAAAAAATCCCGTCAGCCTTCGAATGGACCCTGTCCCTTACTATCTCCCCGACGTCCGAGAAATTACCGTGGACGGGAACGAACCTGTCTCCGTATTCCTTCAGCCGCTCCCGGGCCACCTCGAGGATATCGGCGTCCTGTTCAATACCGAACAGCTTCCCTTCCCGAATGATCCGGAGAAAAAGGGACGCGTGCCCGCCCTCCCCGAGCGTACAGTCTATGACCGTACTGTCCGGCCTGATATCGAGTACCTGAATGACCTGTGTCGGCATAACAGGTGTATGTACGCTCATCTCTCCTCCTAGAGTCCCAGGTCCGCGATCCTCTCACCCAGTGCGTCGAAGCTCTTCTCGTTCTCCTCCTTATACCGGTTCCACTCGGCCTCGCTCCAGATCTCTATTCGCCTTATTGCACCCAGTATGACGACCTCGCGATGGATGTCGGCATACTCGCGAAGACTCTGTGGAAGGGCTATTCGCCCCTGTTTGTCGAGAGCCTGCTCATTCGCCGGGGATACGAACATGCGGAGGAACGACCTGTCCTCCTTTTTAGTAAGAGTAAGCCGCCCGTTGAGCTGTTCCACGATTCTATTCCATTCGTCCCGTGGATAGACAAAAAGGCAGTGATCGAATCCCTTCGTCGTCACCCAGTACTCCTCCTCTCCCAACGTGGAGTACCTGAGCTTCGCGGGGACCGCGATGCGTCCCTTATCATCAAGCGTATGTCTGTATTCTCCTATGAACATAGGCTCCCGGACGTATACGGATACAGTCCCATGATGGGAGAACTGTACCCGGTTATGGAATAGTATACCACTATATGGGGAAATCTCCCACTTTTCCCCACTTTTCCCTTAAATAATACCCGCCCCTGAATACTTGTCAATCATTTTTTTTAGTTTTTTTTGATTTTTTTTAATTTAATCCCATCCGAAAACTGGAAGGTTTGAAACGGTACGGGGATAATAAAGCGGTGCGGGAAACCATCGACAGGGAAGCTTCCGGAGAGCGTTTTCCGTCGTTTCTTCGAGGCCGGAGATCAATCAGTTGAAGTCGAGGGAAATGATTTCTCGCATCTGTTTGAGGGAATTGATGATTATCATGAGCTGCTGCTCATCCACGACCTGTACGCGGCACGAAGCCCTGGCCTGTCCGTTATGGTCCGCCTTGAGATGCAGCTCCACGATATTGGCGTTCGAGTTGGCTATCGCAGTCGATATGTCCATGAGCAGTCCGGATCTGTCCTGCGCCAGTATGGAGATGTCGTATACCTTGCGGGCTTTCTCCTGCCACTCTACGGTTATGCTCCGTTTCCTGTAATCCTTTATGGCGCGCAGATTTTTACAGCTGGAGCGGTGCACGGTGATGCCCTTGCCCCTCGTTATATATCCTATGATATCGTCACCAGGATGGGGATTGCAGCACTTGGCGAGGTTCATCTGAACGTTTCCCTCCCCTGCAGCAACGACCCTGTATTCCTTCTGAGTCGTCCTGGATACGCGTTTCCTCTTTTTTACGGGGGCTTCCCTTTCAACCTGTTTCGAGTCTTCCTTAACGGTTCCCGGTGAATCGATCCTGCTGAAATAAACCCGTATCTTATGGCGTGCCCGCGATGTCTTGACGATATCGAGCCACTCACGGCTCGGCCCGCTGTTCTTCGAGGTGAGGATGGAAACGACCTCACAGCTGTGAAGCGGTTTTCTGAGCGGAACGATCCTGCCGTTGACCTTGGCGCCTATGCACCTGTTCCCGACATCGGTATGGATTTTATAGGCGAAATCTATGGGAGTGGACTCGACGGGGAGCTCGATCACGTCCCCCTTGGGCGTAAAGACATATATCTCGTCCATGAGCAGGTCTTTCTGCAGGTCCTCCATGAACCCGGAAGGATTATTCAGGTTCTCCTTCCAGTTCTTCAGCTTGTTCAGCCACTTGAGCTCCTTCTCGAACCCGGACGGATGGATTTTACCCTCCTTGTACGCCCAGTGCGCGGCAATACCTTCCTCGGCGATGAGGTCCATCGCGTCGGTTCGAATCTGCACCTCCAGCGATTTTCCCTCGGGTCCGACGACCGTCGTATGAAGCGACTGGTACATGTTGGATTTAGGCATGGCTATGTAGTCCTTAAACCGGCCGCGCACGGGCATCCAGAGCTCATGCACGACGCCGAGCGCCTCGTAGCACTCCTTTACCGAGTTCGTTATTATCCTTATCGCAAAGAGGTCGAATATCTCGTCAAAAGTCCTCTCCTTCTCCTTCATCTTCTTGTATATGGAATAAAAATGTTTCGCCCGACCGTAAATCAGGGCCTTGATGCCGTACTTGAAGAATTCGGTGAGAAGAACGTTCTTCACCTTCTCGATATATATTTCCCGCATCTCCTTTGTCTGCACTATATAACGCTTCAGGTCCTCATAGAACTCCGTTTCCAGGTGCTTGAGCGCAAGGTCCTCAAGCTCGATCTTGATACGCGCCATTCCAAGACGTCCGGCAAGAGGAGCGTATATGTCGATCGTCTCCCGTGCGATCCTCTGCGCCTTCCTCCTGTCAAGATACTGGAGTGTACGCATGTTGTGGAGTTTGTCGGCAAGCTTGATGAGTATAATCCTGATATCGTTTACCATGGAGAGGAGCATCTTGCGGATATTCTCCGCCTGTCTCTGCTTGATGTTTTCGGACCTTATCCTCGATATCTTTGTTACACCGTTAACGAGCTCGGCTGTCTCCGGCCCGAATTTTTCCCGCAGAACCCCAAGGCTGATACCCGTGTCCTCCACCGTATCGTGAAGAAGCCCCGCGATTATAACCTGCGCGTCGAATCCCATGTCCGCGAGGGTCTTGGCCACATTGAGGGGGTGTATGATGAACGGCTCTCCCGAGAGTCTCTTCTGTGAACCGTGCGCATCCAGGGCGAAACGGTAAGCTTTCTCGATAAGGTCCGCATCTTCCCGGGAATGTCTTTTGAGATCCAGGTAGTCCTCCAGGTCCGTGGATGATTCAACCCTCTCCAGGTCAAGCGTTCTTTCGGTGTCGTCCGTTGTCTTCTCCATCACCGTTACCATGTCCCGGTCCCGGACAGCTTGTTCCGGTTTCTCCACCGGCATATCCCGGGACGCTGTGAATAATTACCGTTTACTGCAATAAATGTACCCTGCGGGCAGGTGCCTGTACAGGGAAAAAGGTTTATCTGAGGACGGCCATGCGGTCGAGACCGGCCAGGTCCTTCCTGATCGTAATATCAAAACCCTGTGTCCGTGCGAGCTCCTCCACTCCCTTCCTGAGCTCCGGTGAGATCTCCAGCAGCACCATACCGCTTTTCAAGTACTTCCGTGCTCCGGAAATAATCGCCCTGTACCCGTCGAGCCCGTCAATTCCTCCGTCAAGGGCTCGAACGGGCTCGAATGATGCGCGGTCTCCAAGATCGCCGCGCCTGATGTAGGGTGGATTGCTGACAATGATATCGAAATCGGCTGGGGGGATCCCGTCGAAATACGAACTCTTAACGAAACTGACCGTCCCATGCTCCAGCAGCCGCGCGGCGTTTCTCCGGGCGGTCCGAAGAGCCCCTGAGCTCACATCCGAAGCGGTTACGCGGCAGGACGGGAGGAACCGCGCCGCGCTTACCGCTATGCAGCCCGACCCGGTACCGATATCAAGGAGTGTGGACGGCCGCAGGCGGATAATTTCCTCAACGAGCATCTCCGTTTCAGGACGCGGTATGAGCGTGTGGCGGGAAAGGAAAAAAACAAGCGAATAAAATTCCCGGACTCCGGTTATTGAGGCAACGGGTTCGCCGTTCAGCCTCCTCTTTACATATCGCCGCAGACGGCCGGTCTCGCGGCGTGACATTGTCCGCTCGGGATGGGTGAGGAGGAATTCCTTGTCCCTGCCGAGTACGAACGCAAGCAGGCAGCACGAATCTATGAAATCAAGTTCACGCCGTATATCCCGTAAAACCGTTCCAACCGTTTTCTCCCGGTTCACATCCATCCCCGTAGTACGATCCCGTTTTGTACCGCGAAGAGCATATCATTGGGATGTTTAAATGGCGGGGGCCTTAATCGGCTCCTCATTTACCTCTGTCGTCCAGTCCGATGCTCATGAGCTTCGCTTCCGCCTCGAATGCGCTCAGTCCGTCGAAAAGTTCGTTGAGGTCGCCTTCCATGATGAGGTCGAGCTTATAGAGGGTGAGCCCTATTCTGTGGTCCGTTACCCTGTTCTGCGGAAAATTATAGGTACGGATCCGTTGGGAGCGGTCGCCCGAACCGACCTGGTTTCTTCTCTCCGCGGCTTCCGCCTGTTTCCTCTCGTTTTCGAACTTTTCGAAAAGCCGGGCCTTCAGTACTTTCAGCGCCTTTTCCTTGTTCTTGAGCTGGGACTTCTCGTCCTGACAGCTTACGACTAGACCGGTGGGAAGATGCGTTATCCGTACCGCCGAATCGGTCGTGTTGACGTGCTGGCCTCCGTGCCCGCGCGCGCGAAAGACATCTATCCGGAGGTCCTCGGTATTGACCTCCACGTCCGTTTCCTCGGGTTCGGGGAGTACCGCCACGGTGACTGCGGAGGTGTGTATCCTCCCCCCGGACTCCGTCACCGGAATACGCTGAACGCGATGCACGCCGCTTTCGAATTTCAGCCTCCTGTAAACACCCGCTCCCGCGATGCTGAAAATGATCTCCTTGAATCCTCCGACACCGATCTCGTTGCTGCTCATGATCTCGACGGTCCACCCGCTTCGCTCACAGAACCTGCTGTACATTCTGAAAAGATCCGCGGCGAAAAGGGCCGCCTCATCCCCTCCCGTACCCGCCCTGATCTCAATGATTATATTCTTTCCGTCAAGGGGATCCGGGGGAAGGAGGGCAAGCCGTATTTTCGTCGTTGTTTTTTCTTTTACATCCTCCAGGGTCTCGATCTCACTGCTTATATCGGCCTTCATCTTCTCGTCATCGGTCGTCTGAAACATCTCGCCGTACTCGGCAATGTCCCTCTCAACCTCCTCGAGCTTCTTCCAGTCATTCAGGAGCTTCGAGAGGCTGTTGAACTCCCTCGTAAGGGCGGCATACCTCTCCTTGTCCGAGACGACGCTCCCGTCGAGAAGCTGCTTCTCAAGGGTGCTGTACTTGGCCTTGAGCTCTTCAAATGTATACATGGAAACCGCCTGACGAATTAATAACCGCCGCCGAGGAGCATGGTGATCAGCCTGAGTATTCTCGGCAGGATGAGATAACGCAGGAGTATGATAATGACAAGCGTGACGAATACGCTGATATCAAAACGGGTTTGTTCCCGGAGCTTGAGTAAATTCCTGACGGGCCGCACCACGACCTCGGAAATGGAATACACGGTCGAGATAAAAACGTTTCCCGGAGGGATCCCGGCCACCCGGAATATGAGCCTCAGCGCGGTAACGATCATGAAGATGAAAAGGATGAAATAAATGAACCGAAAGAGAAGTACGAGTATCAGGGTTAAAATGAACTCGGGGGTAATATGTCCCCGCAGTATGAGGTTGTAGCTCAGCTCCTGCAAAAGATAGAGCAGATAAAACGCCAATAGGGGCGAAAGGTCGAAAACACCTATACGTACAAACCTCATTCCCGCGAACAGCTTGAGATAGGGGTCCGTGGATTTATAGACGAACCTGACCACGGGATTGAACATGCTCGGACGAAGCCACGCAAAGAGAATGCGGATGAAGATAAGAATGATATAGAGTGAGAAGAGCAGCCTTACGACATTCGCGAGATAGATCATTCCCGGGCCCTGAATGAGATTTTTCCAAATATACCCCTTAAATCCCTGCCCGGCAACCGGCCATGGGGTGTCTCAGAGAAGGAGGCGTGCGAATTGAATGGACAGTAGTTTGGTGGAGTAATCGTCCGACCGTGACGGAACCACAATGGGACAGTTGCCGCCGACCACGACACCGGCCGCGGACCTGTTCTGCAGACACGTAATCGTCTTCCAGATGACGTTTCCCGTCTCCACGTTGGGCACGATGAGGACATTGGCCATACCCGCAACCGTTCCGACAATACCCTTTGCAACGGCCTTGCCGGTGTCGATGGCGTTATCGAGCGCGAAAGGCCCCGCTATCTCGCAGTCCCCGAAGAAACCCGTCTTCGAGAACTTCTTCATGAGAAAAGCGTCAAGCGTCGCGGGCATGGCTGGAAGCTTGACCTTTTCGACCGCGGCGAGCATGGCGATCCTGATCTTCCGCATTCCAATCTTGCGAGCCACCTCAACGGTGTTCTTAATAATGAGCATCTTTCTGGAAAAATTCGGAAGAATGTTGATCGCCCCGTCCGACATGAGGAAGACACGTTTTGTTTCCGGTATCTCGAGCATGCCGACATGGCACCAGAGGTTCTCCGTACGTATTTTCCACCTCGGATCGAGGAGAACGTGCATAAAGAGGGCCGTTCCGACCATGCCTTTCATGATGAATTCGGCCTCTCCGTCCCTGTAGAGAGAAGCGGCCCGCTCGAGAAGGTCATCATCACCGGCATCCACGATGGTAAAGAGCTCGGGGTCGATATTGAAACGGGCGGTTTCCTCCTTCAGGCGTTTCCGGTCACCGACGAGAAAAGGATGAACGATTCCATTCCGGGCGGCAATGCCCACGGCCTTCATGGTGGCCGCGTCATAGGGCCGAACCACTATGAGCCGCGCGGGGTCGAGCTTGAGGCTCCTGTCGAGAACAAACTGCATATTATAGAGATCGTCGTCGTATTTTTCCACATCCATGGCTCACTCCTGTTCCGGAGATCCGACGGCGAGCTTTCCCGATCGGGACATTTCCTGAATGCCCATGGGCATGAGCATCCTGACCATGCCGTTGACCCGCTGCTCCTCGGCTGAAAGCGATAAAACCATGGACATCTCGGAAACGGCTATGACCTGCGCATTAAAAAGTTCGGCGATCTGGAGTATCTGGGGTATGTACTCCGCCTTTATGCGAATCCGTATGAGAAGAAGCTCCCGCGAGATGAGCTCCGATCCCTGGAAGTCGTGTACCTGGATCACCTCTTCTATCTCCTTGAGCCGCGCCTCGGCCTTATCCATTAAATCCTGATCCGCGTCCACGACAATGGTCATCCTCGATTTATCCTCCTCCTCCGTCTCTCCGGCAGCGAGCGAGTATATGTTGATGTTCTCCTTCGCGAAAGACTGCGCTATCTTGACTAAAACCCCCGGTCTGTTGAATACGAGACACGACATAGTGTACTTCATCTTCGCCCCCTGAAAAGCATTTGTCTAGTCTTTCCATTATAAACCCGCGTGTACATTTTTTCATCCCATATTGACGTGTGCGATCGGAAAGTGCTATTATCTAACTGACTTAAAGAGTTTCCCGGTTTTTTCTGGCAACCACACCGCTGGGAGGTTACATGAGAGATACGCAGGATGAGGCACGTGAATTCTGGGCCCGGAAAGAGGAAGAAAAAGGGGGGAAGGTCGATTTCTACACCTTTGCGACCTTTCTCGGCATGTCCGACGACAGTAATGCCATGCTCGGGGGACTCCTCTATACCATAGACGGGAAAATTTACTTCGAAGATTTTGAAAAGGAAAACTGGATCCTCAAGGTCATCGGAAGGAAGCAGAAGTGGGAAAAAACCGAGTTTACGATCAAATTGGATGAGATAGCGCGTGTAAAGGTGGTTCCTCGGGGAAGCGCCCTGAGCTGCATAGGGGGCCGTCTGAATGGAGAGGAAACGAAGACCGCCTCTTTGGCCATGCGGATATTCACCAAGCCGGTCGTTCAGCTTCTTATGAAGAACGGAACCTCCTCCTTCTTCGAAATCATGCAGCTCGGAGATTTCATGAAAGCCGTTCAGCCGCCCCCGGACTGAAAGCGAACCTACGGCTCTATACTCCCCTTATCCCCATATATTCACGGTCCCGGTCACTTCCTCTTCGAGACCTATAAATAAAACAACAGTCTTCCGCAGAGAAATTTGAATGAGCACTGGTCTATGTCCTACAATTGAGAAGGGAGATGACATCCATATCCCGAACGCGCGGTCTGCTGTGAAAAGGGAAAAAGGGAGGATCAAATTGCCGGAGCTCTCAAAACAGAGAGGAGGGAAAGGACGGTACCGGAAAGACGGATTCTTCGAGATGTTGCTGAACGGCCTGGACGATCCGGTGGTAGTCAAGGACGAGAATTCCCGCTTTTTGTATTTCAACGATGCGGGATACCGTTTCTGGAAATTCGACCGGGATACCATCATCGGCAAGACCGATCATGACGTGTTCATGAAAGAGGAGGCGGACCAGTTTCTTCGAAAGGATAAAATTGTATTGCAGACCGGGGAACCGGATCTCAATGAGGAACCCCAGACCATTGACGGCGTCAAACACTTTATTGCAACAAAGAAATCCCTGCTTGTGGATCCTAACACGGGAGAACGGTACCTCCTGGCCGTTGTTCGCGATATAACGCGACGCGTGCTCTACGGGAAGGCGCTCGCCGAGTCCGAGAAGCGGATGAAAACCATTCTCGACGTGGTACACGCCGGCATCGTGATCATAGACGAGAAAACCCACATCATCACGGACATCAACCCCTTCGCAGTCCAAATGATCGGCGGGTCCAGGGACGAGATAATCGGAAAGGAGTGCTACACGTTCATATGCCCGGCCGAAAGGGGAAAATGTCCCATCAGCGACCTGGGTATGCAGATAGACAATTCCGAGCGCGTCCTCCTTCGCACGGACGGCACGGAGGTTCCGGTACTGAAGACCGTGTTCCCCCTCGACCTGGGCGGACACCGGTACCTGCTCGACACCTTCGTCGACATCAGCGATATCAAGGAGGCGGAGCGGATCATACAGAAGGAGCGCTCGAAGCTGGCGGCCATGATCTCTTCCATGGAGGAGGGTGTGGTCTTCGCCGACCGGGAGGGAATCGTGACCGAGGCGAACGGCTTCTTCTGCGGGTTCGCGGGCATAGGGAGGGAGGAAATCATCGGTAAACATTTCGACGATTTTCACTCCAATATCGTTCTGGAAACCATAAACGGTCTCATGGACGGCTACCGGAAACCGTCCGGCTCCAAGCCGTCGGTGTATCAGAAATTGATCGGTGACTCGGAGGTCATCATCCGCATGCAGCCGATCTACTCGGACGGCTCCTACGACGGGGTGGTACTGAATGTGATAGACGTAACCGATCTGGTCAAGGTGAGCAGGCAGGCGGAAACCGCGAACCTGACTAAAAGCCGTTTCCTCGCGAACATGAGCCACGAGATCAGGACACCCATGAACGCCATCATCGGTTTCACGGACATGCTCCTCGAGACGGGACTCGATCGGATGCAGGAGGAATACGTGAAAACGATCGCCCTGAGCGGCGACGCCCTCCTGGCTCTCATCAACGACATACTCGACTTCTCAAAGATCGAGGCCGGCGAGCTCGACTTCGAGGATATCGATTTCGACCTGGAGCTCCTGGTATACGACGTGTGCGAGATCATACGCCCCCGCATCGGATCGAAACCCGTCGAAATACTCTGCCACGTCGACGATGAAGTTCCCTCCTACGTTCGGGGCGATCCGCTTAGATTCAGGCAGGTACTCACCAACCTGATGTCCAACGCGGCGAAGTTCACGGAAGAGGGTGAGATCGAGATTAGTATCGAGCTGGATTCCGAGAACGACGATACGGTCGCGCTCCGCTGCTGGGTGCGCGATACGGGGATCGGAATCCCGCATGACAAGCTGGACACGCTCTTCAAGCCGTTTCATCAGGTCGACGGTTCATACACGAGGAAATACGGAGGCACCGGGCTCGGGCTCTCCATATGCAAACAGATCGTCGAACGTATGGACGGAAAAACAGAGGTGCGCAGCGAAGAGGGAAAGGGGAGCATATTCCTGTTCACCGCAGTCGTCAAGAAATCGAACAAACGGGAAAGAGAATTCCTGCACGAAAGAAAGCTCGAGGGCCTGCGCGTGCTCATCGTGGACGACAATCTCACGAACCTCGACGTACTCTCGAACGCACTCGGCCGGGCGGGCATGGAGGCGATCAAGTGCATCAGGGGCGAAGACGCGATACCGGCACTCGAGGCGGCGGCGGACGGCGGAAGGGAATGCGACCTGGCCATACTCGATATACAGATGCCCGCCATGAGCGGGTACGAAACGGCCGGTGTCATACGAAACGCACGCAAGGATATACGGACCCTTCCGCTCATCGCACTCTCCTCGCTCATGAACCGCGACATGGAACGGTGCCTGAAAGCGGGCTTCAACGGTTTCCTGAGCAAACCCGTTCGAAGGGACAGGCTCTACAAGGTGATAAAACGGATCCTGCAGACCGGTGAGGAAGAAGAGAGGAAACCCGCTATCGTTACGCAGTACTCCGCGCGGGAGAACAGGAAGCATTCGGTGCGCATCCTTCTCGCGGAGGACAATCCCGTCAACCGTAAGCTCGCGACGATGATGCTTGAAAAGGGAGGGTATTCAGTCGAGACGGCCGAAAATGGTATGCAGGCCGTGTCGCTCTTCTTCGAGCGGCCCGGTTTCGACCTCATTTTCATGGATGTGCAGATGCCGGAAATGGACGGGATGGAGGCTACGCGAATGATTAGATCGAAGGAGAAGGGCCACGTTCCCATCGTCGCCATGACGGCCCACGCGATGAAGGGCGACCGGGAGAAATGTGTTGAATCCGGGATGGACGACTACCTCACGAAGCCCATCAAGCGCGGTACCGTATTCTCCATGCTCGAACGGTACGTATTCAACAAGGAGGAAAAATGAACGGTATGGAAGAAAAAGCGGCCGAGCTCGGGCTGGAACCCGATGATTACCGGGAGCTTCTCGAGCTCTTCGGAGAAGCGGGAAGGTCGGACCTCGAAAAGCTGCGCACCGCCGTCTCTTCAGGCGACGCACGGGCAGTGGAGGAGGCATCCCACTCTTTCAAGGGAGCGTCCGGAAACCTCGGTTTCGAGGAGCTTCACGAGCTGGCGGCGGATATCGTACGGAGGGCGAGAAGCGGTGATATGGAGGGAATTGATAAACTGACCGAAGCTTTAACAGGCCGGTTCAATGAAACGATGAAATCCCTGTAGAATCCACGGATAAAAAAGGAGACCTCCATGGACCGTCAACCTCGCCTCCGGGAAACGGAAAAGCCGGCCGAACGGTACCCGGTCCTTCTCGTGGAAGACAATCCCGTTTCAAGACGTTTCATAGAGAAAATACTTGAAAGCGGAGGATACCGCGTCACCCCCGTACAAAACGGACGCGAAGCCGTGGAGGAAATCAACCGCGCCTACTACCCGATTATAATTACGGACTGGGTGATGCCGGAGATGTCGGGCATCGACCTGTGCCGCGAGGTTCGGGAGAGGAAAACCGAGGGTTACGTATACATCATTCTTCTCACCGCAAAAGTCTCAAAAGGGGATATCGTCGAGGGTCTGGAATCCGGCGCGGACGACTACCTGAGCAAACCGGTGCATCCGGCTGAGCTCAAGGCACGTATACAGACGGGAGTAAGAATACTGGAGCTGGAGCATTCGCTCAGAAAGGCGAATGAAGAGGTTCGGAAGCTTTCCATCACGGACCCCCTCACGGGATGCTACAACCGGGGGTACCTGAATGAAAGGCTCCCGCAGGAGATTCACCGCGCGGTACGTTACGCGCGTCCCCTTTCGATTGCAATGTGCGACCTCGACCATTTCAAGCGCATCAACGACACCTACGGCCACGGTACCGGCGACGCGGTTCTTAAATACACGGTCGATCTCATCCGTGCATCAATCCGGAAAAGGGCCGACTGGATCGCGCGCTTCGGCGGCGAGGAGTTCGTCATGGTGCTGCCCGAAACGGGACTTTCAGGCGCAGGCGTGCTCGTTGAACGGATACGGAGCAGACTGGCTTCGACCGATATAAATGCGTGCGGCAACACACTTCGAGTGACCGCAAGCTTCGGAGTAATCGGTTTTGACGGCGCGAGTCTGAAAAAATCCGCGGCCCCTCCCTCGACCGAGGCGATAATGAATAGGGCGGACCGGCTCCTCTATCGATCGAAAAGGGAGGGGAGAAACCGGGTTTCCACGGAGCCATTTATGTTTAAATAAAAAAAAGACCTGGCAACGACCTACTCTCCCACACAGTCACCCGTGCAGTACCATCGGCGCTAGGGAGCTTAACTTCCGTGTTCGGAATGGAAACGGGTGTTTCCTCCCCGCTATGGTCACCAGATCAATTTTTATTAGGACACTTCGAATCCATTGTCTTCAACTTGAGAGCATACCAACATAGAGGATGAATAAAATAATATGGTCAAGCCTCACGGCATATTAGTACTGGTCGGCTGAACACATTACTGCGCTTACACCTCCAGCCTATCAACCTTGTGATCTTCAAGGTGCCTTTAGTGCCCTCGAGGGGCATGGGATATCTCATCTTGAGGTAGGCTTCCCGCTTAGATGCTTTCAGCGGTTATCCTTTCCGTACATAGCTACCCAGCGGTGCTCCTGGCGGAACAACTGGTACACTAGAGGTACGTCCACTCCGGTCCTCTCGTACTAGGAGCAGCTCCCCTCAAATATCCAGCGCCTGTGGCAGATAGGGACCGAACTGTCTCACGACGTTCTGAACCCAGCTCGCGTACCGCTTTAATTGGCGAACAGCCAAACCCTTGGGACCTGCTTCAGCCCCAGGATGCGATGAGCCGACATCGAGGTGCCAAACCTCCC
>Ga0272442_10002526_pt1 | contig 26466 bp, 10 predicted proteins | sample SSMForm2O_FD_200262 | JGI IMG/M metagenome (GOLD analysis project Ga0272442, IMG submission 200262) | Marine sediment archaeal communities from Little Sippewissett salt marsh, Falmouth, MA, United States - SSM-Form-2O | ecosystem: Environmental > Aquatic > Marine > Wetlands > Sediment ... | reverse complement strand
CCACAAATCCCATCCTCCCAAAACCCACACGAAACTATTTTCTCAGCCCCCCTTCGCAAACCCCTATAAATATTGGCTTTTCTGAAAACCCCGTTTCAGGGGTGGCGGTTTGCTCAGACCTCTGTTTTCCTGCCTTGCCGTTTCTGCCACGGCACCGCGCCGGCCAGGCGGACCTGCTCCTGCATGAACTTGATGAGGTCCTTCGTGTGCTGGTCGCCCTTGTTGTCGATCTCCATGCCGCTCTGCTCGCGCGGGTCTGCCTCGATATCGAACATCTCGAGTGGCGCGAAGGCATTGTTGTGCAGGAGCTTGATATTGCCGTGCCGCGCAGCGTGGTAGTCCTGGCCGAGATAGCTGAGGTCCCGCGGCCCCCAGCCCTCGCGCCGTACCCAGTAGTAGTAGCGCTCACTGAAGTCGACCTCGCCACCCGTCAGATGTGGCAGGAACGAACGCCCCTCGATCTCATGTTCGACGGGGACCTCCGCCGCCTCGCAGAAAGTCGGGAACAGGTCCATGAGCATGGCCATCTGGTCCGTCTCTTTGCCGGCTTCTATCTTCCCCGGCCACTTGATACAGCACGGCACGCGTATACCACCCTCATACATGTCGAGCTTGCCGCCGCGAAGTGTTCCGTTGTATGCCCCCGCCGGCAGCCAGCCGCCGTTGTCCGACGAGAAGACCACTAGCGTATCCTGCTCCTGGCCCAATGCTTTCAGGGCATCCAGCACCTGGCCGATGCCGTAGTCCAGATGCTCGACGAGAGCGATGTACTTCGCCCGTTTCTCGCTTAGCTCGGGCTGACGCCGCTTGACCTTCTCGACCCATTCGTCCGGCGGCTGGATAGGCGTGTGCGGCGCGTTGTATGCGAGGTACATGAACCACGGCTGGTCGTCACCCTTGCAGGCTTCGATCTCTTCAATCGCCCACTGTGTGAACAGGTCCGTCGCATGACCTTCCGGATCGATGATCTCCTTGTTGTGGCGCATCCCGTTGTTGCCGAAGCGCAGATGCGTCCAATAGTCGTCCATCATGTCGTCGATGAACCCACGGTAGAGGCCGAATCCACGTTCGCACGGATGGTTCTCGTCCTCAAGACCCAGGTGCCACTTGCCGATGTGTATGGTCTTGTAGCCGCCCTTGCGCAACATGTCGGGTAACGTGACAGCCTTGGGGTCGAAATAGCCCCAGCTGTCGTGTATGCTCTGCCTGATCACGCCGGGCACCCCCACCAGGTCGGGGAAGCGCCCGGTCAGTAGCGAGGCTCGACTGGGTGAGCAGACAGGCGAGTTCGCGTAGAACTGCTTGAATCGCATGCCTTCAACCGCGATTCTATCCACGCTCGGCGTCTGTGTCTCCGGCCCGCCGTAGCACGAGATATCGCCGTAGCCCAGATCGTCGACAAGAATCATCATTATGTTTGGCTTCATATTCAGTCATCCCTTGATGGGTACAGCGCTTGTCCCATCTTCAACGTCCAACAACCAACGTCCAACGCCCAACCATACGGATCGCTATTCCCCGTCCCTATCCGACATTCTCCCTGCCTTCCCTGCATACTCCCTGAACAGGGCGAGGTATTGTCTGTACTGCTCCAGCGACACGCCGGGCGGGGTCTGGTGATCGACGCTCGGGAGAAAGCCGCCGCGTGACGCGGCGGGGAGGAGTCGCTCGAACTCGGCGCGCATCGCGTTCTCGCCTTTGTTCATGACCATCTTGTCGTAGTGCCCGATCCACACCATGTCGGGGTAGCGTTTCTGCAGAATACCGATATCGCATCCTGCCTGCCGCTCGAGCGGCAGGATCCCACGCAGCCCCGCATCCCGGAACCAGTCGGCGGCAATCGCGATATCGCCGTCGGAATCGATCACCGGCAGCGTGCCCTTGTCCCGCAATCGCGGCATAATCCGATCGTAGTAGGGCTTCATGAACTCGTCGAACAGATCCCGCGAGAGCATCGGCCCGTTGTTGTAGCTCATATCTTCGCCGAAAGTCATGAAGTCTGGCACGCAGAACGAGTAGATACGGTCCAATACCTTGAGATGCCACTCCGCAAGGTCGTTGTTTATGCGGTGCATCAGGTCCGCATGGTCGTAGAACGCATACAGATGGTTCTCGATCCCTAACAGCTTGCGCGGGAACCAGAAGAACCCGTCGAGCGTGAACCAGATCACCGTATCGCCGCGCTCCTGCTCCGCCGCGCGTCGTTCCCAGGTCTCGGCATCGACGACTGTTTCGGGCTCCGGGTACAGGAACTCCCTGATGCGGTCGTAGTCGGACTCATCCCGCATGATCCCGGCACCGTGGCTTTCGGGCTGCGGACACCCCTTTCTGAAGATCTGGACCCAGTGCTGCCAGTAGATGTCGAGACCGAAGTACTCGCAAATCGCGTATTTCTCGTTGACTTCGGTCGGCAGGCCCTCTTCGTGCCAGCGCTCGATGGTCTTGTTCCACCAGCTTGCCCATTCGATGACGGGCAGCCGGTCGAACGGCTGGGAGTTCACAACAGCATGGAAACGTTCGCGCGTATTCATGGCCGGGTATTCTGGACGATAGACACGCTGCCCCGCAAGCGAAAGCGACAAGCGGACGACACGGAGGTCGTCCCTCCAAGCCGGACATGAAGGTCTCGGCTCTGTCCGGGCCACTACTCAACCGTGCCGAGGACGATGTTGCCGTCCTTGAGGGCGACGGTCCGCTTGCCGACGGTCACAACGTAGTTCTTGATGGTCGGCTTGGGCGTTTCGCCGTATGACAACAGCTTAACGCTTATCTTGGGCGGAGCGCCCCTGAACGGCGTGCCCGGCACGAGCTTGCCCTTGCCCATGGCGAACTTCTGACCGTCGCTGTCCCCGGTAATAGCCAACAACAGGTCGGCCCCGCTGATCCCGGTCATGTCAACGGCCAGGCTCACGTTCCCCATGGTCATCACGGTTGCCGTCGCCTTCTCATCCTGCCACCAGTAGGTGATCTTGCCGCCTGCCGCGCCCCATTTGAACTTCTTGCCGAACCCGTTGATCTGCAGGCCGCCGTCAGCTTCCGCTTTCATGTAGCCGATCGTATTCCTCAACAGAGTCGAGATGACGATATCCTTCTCGTCCTTCCACTGGTTGCGCCATGCAACAAAGCCATGGATCGTATCGCGATAGCAGTGGGGCAACACCTCTGCCGGATTCTTCGCTTCCATCCCTACCGGCCAGTTCACGAAGCTGCAAACCGAGTAGTGCGGGTACTTGCTGACCGTATCGTGCGGCATGCCCATCTTACGATCATGTTCGAGCAGGAACTTGTCGTAGTACCACTTCAACGCCGCCTTCTGTTCCTCAGTCACGCCGCCCATGCCTATCGCGAAATAGCCGGCGCCGCTCTTGTCGTTCCGCGCCCAGATATTATGCGTGTACGCCCCGCGCTCGGGCCAGAAATCCGGCTTGCCGCCGCGTATGATGGTGAGATATATCCACTTCAGAGTCATCATCCGCGCATTCGGCCGCTCGACATTGATGTAGTCGCGGCCCATCGTGTTCTTCCACGCCTGCAGCGCCGGCAGGAACGCGATCTGCGAGGACATCGAGCCTGTGCCGTCACCTTCGGCGAAGAACCCGCCGTCGCCGAACCCCTCGGTCATGTTGCGAACCATGCTGACCTCGCTGATACCCAGCAACTTATCGATATGCTTCTGATCCACGAACGGCTCACCTGTGACGGCCAGCAGCGCCAGCGCCGTGCCACCCACCTGCATCCCGAAATGGTTGCTGCCCGGCGGCATCGTGCCGCGTGTCAGGGATTCCATGTTCGACTTCTGATCTTCGTTGTATTCCGCGATCGCCCTCCCAAACTTCTCTCGCGTCTCGACATCCCACGCGTCATAGCACAGGTCGTAGCCGACCGCCGTCCAACCCAGGCTCGGCCCGGCGCGCAGCGGACCGCTGGGCTTCTTGAACGAGTAGCGATTGTCGGGGTCCTTCTCCCCGGCAAGCATCCTCTCAAAACACACCTTGGCAAGTTCGGCATACTTCTTGTCGCCTGTCACCTGGTAGAGAAGCCCATAGCCCGCCATGTGGCCAATTGTAAGCTGGCCAAACTCCGGGGCAGTATCGCCGTTCTTACCATTCAACGTCTGACGAAGCCGCTTGAGAATCGCCTTTCCCTCGGGCGTCTCCGCCTTCTTCCGCAAGGCGGCCACATCGCTCTTGCGAAAGAGGAGCCTCGGATGCTCGCCCGGCTTCGGGGCGACGAATCCCGGCACGGGCGCGTACCAGGGCCGGTCATCCATCTTCACGACCTTCGCGCCCTCTTTCCATTTGCCGTCGAAACTCCCCGTCACCGTCACGGGATCCTTGCCCTTCGCCTCTGCCGTCAGCTTGTAGGTGCCGATCGTGAAGTGCGACATCGACCCGCCGTCGAGCTCGATCTTGTAGGTCACGTCCTGCATATCGAGGTCCTTGGTCGGGATAACGACCCGGCCCTTGAACCGGTTACCCTCCAGGGCAAGCGCGTCCGCCGCCTGTTCGGACACTGCCTCGCTGTGCACCAGCGCCTTCTTGCTGAGCTTGCCGTGCACTAGCGATACGAGCTTCCCTCCCTTGAAGCCGATCTTCAGAACCATGCATCTATCGCCGAAACTGGGCTCCCCTCCCACCAGCGCACCCGCCAGTTGAGCCTGGAACGTCACCGCATCCGGGAGTTTCTGCGGATCGCGCTCGGCGGCCGCGCCGGTTATCTTTCCGGACGCGCCCTTGAACTGCTGGGCAGATCTGTCCGTTGTGTTCATGCCGACAACCTTGTAGGTGCCGGTCAGATCGCGGCCGGTTACCTTCGCGTCGATCTCTATCTCTATTGCGAACGGCTTGTGATCGTTCGGCACCCAGGGATCGGGTGTCATATGCATGAAACCGCGGCCTTTCATTTTGCCGTCCGCGATCGGAGCACCGGAGAAGCCGCCACAGTAGTACTTCTTGTTGTAGCCGTATCCCCCGCGCCCGCCCGGCTTCTTAGAGCTGCCCATCACGGTTACCCACTTGCCGTCAGTCTCACTCGCATAAACGGTGAGGGGTATCTTCCCGCCCTGGAAGAAGCCGGCGAACCGCAGCTCCCATTGACGGTTCTTCGCCATCACATTCGACGCCGGCAACACCACCAGACAAATCAGCGCATACTTCCACATCATGTCCATCACTCTCTCCCTTGGTGACAAAGCACAGCTGCCGGTATCTTCTGCCTTCCTATCCCGGGGCCGGACCAGAACACGTCAAGCCGCGGCTCGCGTCCGACCGACGGCGAGTAGAACACTGTGATCCTATGTGGTCCCGAGGCCAGCGTAATTCCGCCGCCTCGCTCCCCCCGCCGATTATCGGTCAGGATCGTACCGTTCAGGTATAACCTGCTCTCTCCCGCCGATGCAATCGAGAAAGTGTAATGGCCCGACCTGCCGCCGTCGCGCCGCCGCGGCACACGAATCACACCGTCGAACCGCACCGTGATCTTCTCGGTACGATTGCTCACGCTCCAGCCTATGTCTTCAACAACATCAGTCTCGCTCGGCGTCATCCCGGACGTGTCCACATGCCGCAATGCCCGGCTCCTCCGGGGATAGACGGGTAGTCCCTTGTAGGCCGTACGGGTCAGTCCGGCGACCAGAGGCCGGTAGACGAAGGTAATCTCACTGTCACGTCTATTCCGGGCCTTCGCCATGTCACAGATGCCCTTTGCGCTCAGCTTGTATTCCACGTGCGCGGCGAGAGGCGCCGTGGTGAGTGTTGCAGCCCGGCCGTTCTGCTCCGACCTGGCCCGGACCACCGGGACATCCGGCTCGATAGAGAAGCTCTCGGCCTTCGCGACTGTCTCCGCCACGACCGGCTCGCTGAATGTGACCATGACTACATTGTCCACGCCCAGCGGCAAGACGGCTTCCGTCATGGTCGGGCCCGTGGTGTCGGGGGTGATGGTAATGGTCGCTTTGGCGGTAGCCCCGCCCCGCATGGGGTCGCTGACGTTCCACTCAAATACGTCTTCCCCCACGAACCCGCGGGTGTTGTAGTACGTTGCCTTGCTCCGGTGCCAATCGCTCTTGCCCGGGCCCTTGACATACCCATGCCGCGGACGACGCATCCACACACGGATGTAGGGAACAACATCGTCCTCGTCGGAGATCGGCAGCTTGATCTCGACCGATTCACCTTCCACGCACGTCGCCGTCACGTCGCTCACCTTCGGTGGGACGTTATTCGTTTTCATGTTCGGCAATGCCCTGTTGATCGCGCTGTCAACGTACCTGTTGCGCCATTTGCGGGAGAGTGCCAGGAGTGCCGGAACGGTGTGATTCGCGGCGCGGCCGATTCCGGAAAGGGTGTTGACGGCCTCGCACACAATCGTCCGGTTCGTGGACTGGGTCATCTCCATCAGCTCCGGAATCGCCGACTCAGCGCCGGCACCAACCTGGCGAATCGTGCGCATGGCATACGAGGCCCTGCGCATATCGTTGGTCCGCGCCATGGCGAGCAGCCTCGGCACGGCTGGGCCGGCTTTCGGCCCGAGCCTGCCGACAGCCCGCATGGCACTGTCGGCCAGCCGCCTGTCCGGCGAAGCCAGCGCTTCCGTCAGAGCCGCGAGAGTCTCGCCAAGGTCGCCGGGGTACCGTGCCAACGCCTCGGCCGCCCAGTACCGCAGATGCCCGCCACCTTCCTGCAGCATCTTCAGAAGCGTAGGCGCGGGCGGGTGACCCAACGCATCGAGCGACTTGGCCGCGTTCCACCGGACAGTAGTGTCCCCGTGTCCGAGAGCAGCCAGCAGCGCCGGCGTCGCGGCCGGCGCCACGCGAAGCCCCAGCGTGCCCAGTGCCGTGGCGGCGGCGCGGGCCAGTTCCCGGTCCTCATGCTTGAGCGCCACTACCAGTGCATCGACCGCGCCATCGGCCTCCTGCCCTATGGCGACAAGCGCCTTCGCAGCGGCTCTGGCCAGCGAAAGATCGGCGTCACACAGGGCCCCCGTGAGACTATCGACGGCCGGCGCCGCGCCCTGTCCCATCCGCTCCAGGATCTTGACCGACGTCAGCCGCATGGCGCCCTCGCCTTCGCTCACAACCTTCGCCAGCTCGCCCGCAACCAGGCCGGCTTCCGTCTCCATTGCCGCCAGGGCATCGGACAACGCAGCCAGCGCGCTATCATCATCAGATTTCAGGGCCTCGACCATGGCCGGCACCGCCGCCGCTCCGGCCGCTCCGGCACGTTTCAATACCGTCGCGGCGATCTTCCGCCGTTCAGCGTCGTCCCCCTGCAGGAACGCCGCAATGCGCGGCACCACCGGCCTGATTCCGTTCGGATCGATCGCGTTGCACGCAGCCATGATCCGACCGGCACGAGCGGACCCGCCCGACTCGATGGCGGCGACCAGCTGCTCGCGAAGAAGAGGTATGGCCGGAGCGGCATTACGCCCGATGACGACCAGTGCTGTCCCGGCTTCCGTCCAGACGCGGGCATCATCCGATCGCATCGCCGCGGCGAGCGCCTCCGCTTCGACCCCGGCCGCCGGCCCGATGCGCTTCAGTATCCCCGCGGCCATGTACGCAACGTACGGATCGCCGTCTTCGAGCAGGCCGGCCACCGGCACCACCACCGACTCCACGGCCCTCGCATCGATCCGCCGCAACGTTGTCAGGATGAGCCTGGATAGTGAACCGTCCCGCGCTTTCAGGGCCTCCGGAAGCGCCTTGCGCAACTCCGGCAGCACCGCGCCTGCTGCCGGGCCCATGCATGCCAGCACTTCGGCGGCCGCAGCCTGCCTCTGCCATGCAGGATCGCCGCCGGATATCACTGCCGAACCGAGTTGCTTGACCAGTGCCGCATTCCTGGGTGTATCGGCCCTGCAGAGCAGGGCAACTGCCGCCTTCCGGTGCGCTTCATACCGGCTGCCGAGCTGTTCCACGAGGAAAGGTACGTCCTCCGCACGCACCGTGCCGACGCCGTTCGTGGATGGGAACCGAACGTGTTCCCATACAGGCGGCGCGCGCACGGGAGGCGGGGCGGGCAGCGCCTGGTAGTCTTCACCGCGCACGTCGTAGGCCAGCACATCCCCGTACGACACAAACAGGCGGCCCTCTGCGATCACCGGCGGAACGGAGGCGGCCCACTCTACATCGCGCAGCTCCGGTATGTCGTCGTAGCCCATCGGCAGCACTACGCCCGCGACTTCCATGCCCTCGGCCGTCGGCCGAATCAACCGTACCCGCGGCCCCTGTTTCATCCTGGCCGCGGGCCTGAGTGGATGCGGGATGCGCGCCAGATCAACCGCATAGATCATCCCGTCCGCCGCCACAACGTGCCCCGGTGTAGCGGACGGAAGTTGATCGATCAATGCACCCGTATCAGCATCCAGACACAGGAACCTGCATCCGCGGCTGCGACTCCGCCCTCCTGTCAATGGCGGCAGTATGCCGTCTTCCGAATGCCATACCGGCCCGTTGGTGTTGCCGTAGCAGTAGATCCTGCCATCCAGAACCACGGCATGGCCGTAGCGGGGCGGAACGCCGTGCCGTACCCACTTCACCCGGGCCTCCAGTCCGTCCTCGCTCAACTCGAGCATGGCCATCTCGTCACGGCCCCATTTCGTCTTGCTCATGCGTGTACGAAGCGACATCTGCGCCGGATCCTCGGCCGCGCCGCCTTTCCCGGCGGGCGGGGCCTGTGGATCGCAGGCATCTTCGGCCGCGGCCAGCGATGAATCTCCGGCCGACAACTTCCGATCTCGCCGGTACGCGGGCTCGACGGGCAACCCCGGCCAGGCCGGCCACCAACGCTTCTCGGCCGGACCCCTTTCACGATGAAGAGACAGGAGCAGCATTCCGTTATCATGGTATACGGGCGTCAGGTTCTTGTGCCCCATGCACGGCAATTCCCAGAACACTTTGCCGGTGTCGGCGTCGAGACAGGTGAGATAGCAGTAGCTCGGAGTCACGATCAGGTTCCGGCCGTTGTGCCTGAACAACGCGCTCGAGTTGTCGCCTGCGGAGTAGTTCTTCCCAATCCCCGGATCCATGCCCCATACGACCTTGCTGCCGTCACGGATGTCCACGGCCATCATCGGCGAGGTAATGTCGTCACGGCTGACGGTGCTGAAGATCACCAGCGGAGGGTTGAACATCGGCGACTCCGGGATACCCCAGCCCATGCTGCCGTTGCCCGAACCGAAGCTCTTGTAGGTGTTGACTTTCCAGCGCTGCTCCATCCGGGCCAGGTCGATCCCATACATGTCGGAGTTGGGCGTCGTCGCAGTCGCGACCCCTTCCCCGACCAGCGGGGTCGAGCGCGTGAACGAGAAGCGTTTCCAGGATGCGTTGCCCACGTGGGCCTTGCCCAGCCGCTTACCGTCGAGGGACAACACATGCAGCCAGGCATCGGTGCCACCCACGGCATAGACCTTGCCGTCCCACACCGTGACCGGCGCTGCCGAGAGCCCAATGCGCTGCCGCCAGAGCAGCTTCGGTCCGCCCTTCGGCCATTCCCGCAACAGCCCGTGCGCCGGATAGATCCCGCTGGTGTTCGGGCCGCGATAGCCGGGCCAGGGGGAATGCTCGGGGGCCGCCGGGAGGTCGGCAGCTGTCAGAGCAAGGACGGCGAAAAGACAAGCCGCCATACGGGTGGAACCGCCCATGGTGTTTCCTGTCGAGAACCGCATATAACCTCAGTATACACTGCGTCGGATGGCCGGCAAACATAACACGGTTGCGTCAAACAAAACGTGGGAATCGATTGATTCTATGGTTTCGACAGGGCCGATTCTCTCAATTGACTCGATTTTCTGGGTTCTTTCAGCTTCTCCATCTCCCGCAGCCTCCTTGACAGGGGCGGTGCCGTTTTCCTACCTTCGGCTTCATGGGATTTTCCTCCGTATTCCTCGCCGCCGCTATCGCCGCCCTCGCCGCGCCGGCCCAGCTGGAACAGCCGAACCCGGCCGTGGTCCCCGTCTCCAGATCCGACTTCGGCTGGTGGTTAGCTCGTCACAAGGCAATACTCGAGAAAACCCGGCAGGGCGGCATCGAACTGATTTTTCTCGGCGACTCGATCACCGCCGGGTGGAACGACAAACGACTCCGGAAGTACTGGCCCGCCTGGAAGACAGCCAACCTCGGGATACCGGCCGATCGCACCGAACATGTCCTGTGGCGCATCACCAACGGCGAGATAGACGGCCTGAAGCCGAAGCTGGTCGTCTTGATGATCGGCACGAACAACCTCAAGAGCGGCCACGTGAGAATGCGACCGGAACAGGTGTCGGCGGCAATAGCCAGGGTCCTGGACGTCCTTCTCAAGCGTCTGCCGGAAACCCGGATCCTCCTCTGCGGCATACTGCCGCGTAACTCGCTCCACAAGATCGTGTTCGACGCCGTGCAGGACACCAACCTGCTCCTGCCCGCCCTGTCCGACCGACCGCGTGTCTGCTACACCGATTTCGGGTACCGTTACCTCGATGAGGCCGGGAACGTGCGCGGGGACCTGATGCCGGACAGCCTCCACCCCAACGCCAAGGGCTTCGAGATATGGGCCGATTCGATCAGGCACATGGTTCATGTGCTTATGGGACCGGCTTCCGTGGGCGCACGCTACGACGGTACAGGCTACCGGCCCGCCAACCCGCCGATCCGCTGGTGCAAGGCCTGGAACATGCGATTCGCCGTCGAGCTGCCCGGCGAAGGACGCGGCACACCGGTGGTCTTCGACAACAGAGCCTTTCTCGTCTGCTCGCCGGCCTCCCTCGTATGTCTCAATGCCGCGAACGGCTCAGTCCTGTGGCACAAGTCGACAGAACGCCAACCTGCCGGGAAGCACCGCAACCCGAGTCTGAGCCCGCTTGTCACGCTCGACCGCATCTATGCCGTGCTGCCGAATAACGACGTCGTCTGCTGCGAACACGACGGGACCCTCGTCTGGCGCCGGGAGCTGACTCAGCCCGCCGTTCGCCCGGTATCCTCGCCTGTTCTGGCAGGCAACGTGCTGGTGGTCCAACAGGACAAGCTTACCGGACTGGATCCGGCCAAGGGCAAGGTTCTGTGGCAACGTCCCCTTGGGGAAGCCGTGACGCGCCACACACCCGCGGCGCTCGGCAACGGCGCTGACGCCGTCATCGCAAGCCCGTGCGGCGGCGCGTTCAGGGCCCGCGACGGCGCGGCGCTGGAAGCCGCCCTGCCGGCCACAACTGCGTGTGCGCTGGTATCGGAACAGACCAATCTCTACACGTGTGCCGGAGACAAAGACCCGACCGTTTCGCGCTTCACTCTTTCGGCCGACGGACGTACCCTCGAACGCCGCTGGTCAAAGCCATGGCCGGCGCCCGTAACGACCTTCGCAGCGCCACTCATCCAGGCCGGCCGCCTCTTCGCAATGAGTGCCGGTGGCCTGATCCGCGTGTTCGATGCCGCGTCCGGTGACCTACTCCACGAGCGCAGACTACCGGCAAAGGCCCTGGAGAGCGGCGAGCCCGCACCGCACCGTGCTGGCTCTGGTGCCGGGCCTTCACCGCATCCGGCGCCGTCCCCGGCGCTCGTCGCCACACCCAAGTACGTCTACGCGCGCACATTCAGCAACCCGGCTATCACGGCAGTGTTCTCGAACAACGCCGAATTCAAGGAGGTCTGGCGCTTCTCGGTTAGGGACGCGGCGCCGTGTGATGCGTTCGAAGAAGATGCTCACTTCGTGCGGGCCGGGACCAGGCTCGTCTGCATGGCAGGCAAGGACCCCGCGGAACCGGCGCGGCCGCCGTGTCTGCACGAACCGGAACCTGTTGCCGATCCCGGCAGGTATAAGGACCTGCCTGTCGTGAAGTACCACGATGACACGAGCATAACCAACTGGGTGCACGCGCGTATCGCCGACGGAGCCGGGAGCGCGGAGGCGCCGAAGATGACACCCGTCCCCGTCAAAGCCATATGGAAACACGACATTCAGACCACCGGACGACCGGCGATAGACCTGTCTGTCCTTTACGAGCGCAAGGCGCGAATCACCGCCCGGCTGCAGACGATCATGGAAAACGACAGGGAAAGGACCGTGCGGTTCAGCTACCTCACACCGCGAGGCGATACCTGGCACTGGAAAGACCGCCTCGACGTGGACGTTACGATTGGCGACTCAAAGAACATAGACAGGCGCGACGTGATCAAGCTGCGCAAGGGCCGCTACCTGCTCCAGCTCGACATCCGGCGCGGCCGGCTCGGCGGCTCACGCAAGGCCTGGCTGGGGCCCCACTTTGTGGAAGGTGACTATCAGGCAGAACTCGATGCCGGAACAACCGCATACGAGAAGTCGCTGAAGACCTGGCAAGAATACTCAAGGACCCGCGATGACCTCCCCGGACTCCCCTGACGTCGCGGCTCGCGAGGACGCTCGCCCTCCCCCGTTGGTTTGCCAAGAAGCCCGCCCGAAAGAGGCCGGCATTACTTCAGGGTCAAACAGTAGATACTGTCGAAGGTTCGGATGAAGACCTTGTCGCCGGATACAGTCGGGCGTGAGTGACCGGGATAGCTCTCACCGCCGAGGCGGCGGAACGGTTCGGAATCATTGCCGGGCTTCCCTTCCTCCTGCCACCGGCAACGAAGCGATCCCGCCGCAAGCTGCGACGGCTTCTTCCCCAGTTCGAACACAAGCATCCCGCCGTCGCACATCCTGTACAGAAGACGGTTCCCCACCAGCACCGACGTTCCGGCATAGTCGCGCGGATAGCCCGTCTTCGGGAAAACGAACTCGGACGCCTTGACCGGGACCTCGGCAACGAGCTCCCCGGTCGCCGCATCGCGTACGTGCAGCGCCTGCCGTTCCAGCACGTAGTAGACGCGCGAGCCGTCACAGAGTATCGAGCGCGTACCGTGATACTTGCACTCGTCGCGCAGACCGGTCATGGCCGGGACATCGCCCTTGTACCACACCAGCCCGGGCTTGAGCTTCTCGTCCGATTCGGATTCCAGCTTCAGCGCCAACACCAGGGGCGTGCGTTTCGAATCACCGTCACCATTGCAGATATAGTAAAGCACATTGCCGCGCACTGCGGGCGCCTGGTCGCCGTGCAGGCATTTCGGCAGCTTGAAGCCCTTGCCTATCTTCTCGCGTGCCTCGTCACTAATCCGCGGCGCGGCGGCCGGGCCGACCGGCCAGTCGGATGCCAGGGGCCAACCGACAAGAGGCCGCCCGTCCTTGACCCGGTACACCCAGCCGCCCTGCGTCAGCACCACGTCCATGTGTTCGAGCTTGAGCGGAACCAGCATCCCGCCGAAGAAGCTGCCGTGCCAGTATTTCGATTCCCACAGCTTGTCACCGGTTTTGCGGCTGTAGGCGCGGATACGGATGCGGTTGCGGGCCGCACGCCCCCCGGTAACGAGCAGAACATCGCCGCACAGCACCGTGGCGGCCAGACGCTCCGTCTGGGTAACCCCAACCTTGTTGCCCCGCCAGGGGTCCCACACGGCCCAGCGCTGCTCGCCCTTCCGATCGTACGCGGCCACGAAATCATTGGCCGTGGACACGTAAACGCCGTCGTCGTCAACCGCGGGCGTGGCCCACGTGAGACCTATCGACAGCTCGTCATCCAGGAACTCAACGGAATACTCCGGCAGGTCACGAAGGTAGTGCGCATGGTAGCCGGGATGCAGCGCGCCCCTGCCGCCGGGCTGCCGATTCGCCGGGGGGAGCGAGAACCCGCTCTTCTGGGCCTCCGCGGTGAGCTTCTTCCAGCCCTCCGCCAGTTCAGGGTCGCGCGGCAGCGTCCGGGCATTGCCCAGCGAACGGAAGGCGGTATTGAAAGCGTACGCAAGCTCCGAGCGAAGAACGCGTTTCTCTTTCCCGGCCACGCTTTCGGCCGGGTCGGCCAGCAGCTTCTCCTCGATTGCGCGCACGCCGGCCATCCAGTCACGGCTTGCCTTGAAGAGCCGGCAATATGACTTCCACATCTCACGGCCCTTTGCTCCCTTCTCGGGCGGCATGGCCGAGAAATGATCGAGATCCGTCTTCCATTCGAGTTTGCCCGTCCCTGCGTTGAAGCAGTTGAGCCGTGCCGGCTGCGCAGTCTCGGCGATCGGTTCGGAGAGGACAAAGACCAGGCCGTCCGACTCGGCAGGCGACGAATGGCTCGGCGCAGCCATATCCGCGCGCCACAGCACCTTGCGCCAGGCCTGGTCCCCGGCCTCAGCCCGTGACACGGGTACCAGCACGGCCGACCAGAATGCGGCCGCGCTTAGAAATCCGGCACACCATTCACGATTCACGATTCACCATTCACTTTCTTCCTCTCACAGGCCCGGATTCGGCGTTCCGCGGTGCACGTAACCAAAGGCCGCGCCTTTCGCCGGCATCCCATCCCACTCTCCCTCGAATACGCCTTTCAGCTGCTCCGCGTTACGCTCGAGTTTGATCTCGTACTCGCCGTGTCCCCTGGTACCCGACCAGGGGCCCGGATGCTTGTCCAGCTCGATCTTCAGCTCCACGCGCCCGCCGTCCGTCCTCTGTGCCAGCACGCGGCCGTCTATGACGTTGCCGAAGATACGGTCATCCCATTTCCCGGCCCGGCATACGAAACCCAGACGCAAGCTCCCGGTATTGGTACGCTTGGCCGGCTCGGCCGCCGTCTTCACCGGGTTGAACTGTTCTTCCGATACGAAGCCGCCGTCCAGGAACATGAAAACCTGTCCGTGCAACGGTTCATCGGGCACGCGTGCCGGGCGGTCCCAGTCGGCCTTGATGAACGGCGCCCGAAACGCGGCGCGGGAGTATATTCCGATCTTGTCTTCCGACGGCAGGCGTCCGTGCCAGCGGTACCAGGTCCATCCCACCACGGCCGGGTGCGTGAATGTGCGATCCATCGTCTCCCGCAGCTTCAGCACCGTGCGAACTCTCTCCGGCACGCCGCCTTCGGGCTCTATGTGCATCGGTATGCCCGAGAAGTAATCGCCGTAATCACCGAACTCGCCGACCAGGATAGGCTTCTGCTGGATGCGGTAGTACCGGTCCATCCTTTCGTACATGACGTCCGTGTAATTATTGGCGGACACAACGTCGGTCCACTTCGCCTCCTCCTCCAGCACAACGGGGCTGGGCGGACCTCCCCATCTGACCCCGAGGATCAGGTGGTTCGGATCGTGCCGCCGGATGGCGCCGATCGCCGTCTCGTAGTACCGGTTCACCCACAGCCGCAGAAAGGCTTTCTGGTCCCGCTGCAGCCCTTCGGACACGATAATCTCCCCGCGCTCGGCAACGGCGCGCAGGTCTGCCTTGCTCTTGAACGACAAGCCCCATGCTTTCCCAACGCGCTCGATGTCCCCTTCGTGCCTCTTCAGCAGCCAGTCCCAGGCCGCCTTGCATGCCGGCGTGTCGGGCGCCCGCGAGAGGCAGAACTGGAGCAGCGGGAACTGCTTGCTGTGGGACGCCTTCCAGGTCGGAGACGAATCCCTGATCCAGGCGCCGTAGCCCAGCAATTGACGAAACCCGCGCTCGTTGTCGAGGAAGTAGCCCAGCAGCTCCTTGTCATCGCGGCGCGGCTTACAGAGCTTCGCGCATTTCTCATCAAGCGCCTTCTTCCATGCAGGATCGAACACGTCGGGCATGATCCCGTGCCGGTAGCGCCCACCCGCCACGTAGGGCCCCTCGTAGTAGGTCTCGATGATTTCGCAGTAAGCGATGCCACGGTTGAAGAACTCCTCGGTCGTCCACGACCCAAGCGTGTTGAAGCCCCAGCCCTTCATCTGCTTGATCCAGGCTTCCACGTCATCCGGCTTCACCGTGCGTCTCGGAAACGCTCGCCGGCCGCCCAATCCGCCGCCGTTCACGGAACAAACGGCGTTGCAGAAAAAGGGATCGCCATCCGGATCAATGAGCCACCAGTGCCCGTGTTTGCTGCGTCCGACGCGGAAGAACCCTTCCGCGCCCCGCACGGTGGCGGGTTCTATCTCAACCTTCGACCGCCACTTGTCGGCCGGTGCGGTTTTCGCCTCTTCGGTCGCCCGATCGAGTTCCCCGACCCATCCGAGCAAGGCGTCGAGTTCCTTCTGTTCGATCTCCTGAAGCCGAACGCAGAAACGGACGGTGGTCTTGGCGTCGTCCGCCGAGCCCTTGCCTCTAGGCATTGTCGTAGCGACGGCGATCAGCGGGTAGGCACCCTTCTTCAGGCGTAGTATGTCGTAGTCCTCGATTTCCACGCCGTTGAGCCAGAGGCGCCAGGCGGACTTGCGCCCGTGCGCGGATACACCGATCCTCGCCAGGCCGCCGGCCCGCACTTCCAGCATCGTGGTCAACAAAGCGAGGACACGTCCCTGCCCGCCGATTATCGCATCGATGTCCACGCCGTTCGGCTTCTTCGAAAAGCGGGTATGGGTCACCCATTCATCGGGAAGCAGTGTGAACCGGCCCATGATGCCGCCGGCGTCGAGGGCGGCGGCGTTGATCGTCTTGACCAGCCGGTCAGCGCCTCTCGGATCGCCGCCCAGACGCAGGTAGCCCCACCGCGAAACCGCCACCCCATCCTCGAACCGTGTCACGGGAACCTTCTCATGGACGGGCGCCTTCTCGACGCCGGCTACCTCCACGATGCGCGGCGTAGCCGTTTCTTTCAGCGTGGCCACCGCCACAACGGGGGCCAGGGCGGCGACCATCGCTGCATACCCACATATCCGCCTTACTCGACTGCTCATGTGCATTCCCAGCGCAGCTTCGCGCTCGGCCCACTACGATCCGAAGAAACCGGTGAAGAACGTGTCAACACTCAACACCCAACATCCAACGCCCAACGCCCAAGTGCGGATGAAAGCGCCCCGCCGGTCTAGCGCTCGACCCAAACCGGTGACGACCAGGCAATCTCGGGGGCGTGCTCAAGCGGGCGCCTGCTGTTCTTGTCGACGATCTGGGCGCTCTTTTGCAGAACACGGACATAGTAGTAGCTTTTGTCCGGTAGGGGTTCGGGGTCTTCCCAGTCGAACACGCACTTCTTCGAATCGCACTTCTTCTTGTATACCCACTTGTTGCTGCGGCATATCTCCACGCACTCGAGCGGCAGCGTTCCTTCGACTTCGACATGGATCTTCACGGGCTTGCCGGGCGCATTGATTTTCTCGCCCATCAATGCACCGTTCACGCGAAAGTCGAGGAATATTTTCGCGGCGGTGGTGCCGTACGTGTGCCGCTTGCGGCAAGCTTCCAGAATGGCCGCGCGGGTCAGTTCCGGCACGTACACGGCGGCTTTGCCCAGCCCGCCGCGATGGTCCGGGCTGGCAATCACGCCGATGACCAAACCTCTCTTCCACGCATCCCACATCCAGTGACCATCCCTCGCCACGGCCCCGGCCTGGCGCGGACAACCCCGGTACTCGTAGGAGCCCCTGACCTGGAATATCTCGGCGACAGGCTGCGCGACCTCGTCGGCATAGTCCCAGTGCACCTGCGACAACGTGCAGGCAAGCTGGTGCGGGATCTGGATGAAGTCGGCTTTCTTCGACTTCAGCTCCTTCCAGATATCGAAAGGTGATTCCCCGTCGCAAGCGTCGAACCAGCGCCGCCATTCGGGATCGCCGAAGATTATGTTGCGGTGACCGTAGATGGGATGCTTGTGCTTACCCTTGTGGAAAGCCTCCGACGTCCATTCCTCGGCGAGAAACGTCACGAAAACGCCGGCATCCTGCTGGGTCTTCACGGTTTTGCTGAGGTAATGCCAGTTCGGGGCGTTCAGGTTGTAGCCGTGGTCGGTGATGGCACAGAAATCCATCCTGTGGATGTCGCGGTGGTAGCAGTAGTTGTCCTCCGGGCACAGGTCCGCGCTGCGCGCACACTGCGATATATCCGAGTGCTCGTGGAACTGGCCCCAGGCCAGGTGCAGCTTCTGTCCCTTGTACTCGATGGTCCGCTTCGGCAGATCCTCGCCGTAGAGCTTGCGTTGACCGGCCGGGTCGAAGTCGGTCTCGGGCAACGTGAGCCGGCCCAGGTCGGCGTTGACCGGCGGCAGGATCTTGCCGAAATCGAGGCTCGATACGGCGATGTTGCTCTTCTCCACCCTGGGCAGCACGCCTCTCTTGCTTGTCTGCACGACCTCCTGAACGGCAAGCAACAGGCGATCCCCCGCAACTGCGAGCGGCGACGGGTGCGCCCGGCCGGTGGCGGGTCGCGGTGCAAGCTCCGGACCGGCAACCCACCTGTTGCCGCAAAAGACCCGGAGCGCCGCACCCCACCAGCCCCTGCTCTCCCGCGCGCTGACGTACACCCGTCCCGCGGAATCACACACGATTGCCGGCTGTTGCGTCAGGTTCTTGAACAGATCGTAGATGCCTTCGGTCGATTTCAGCCCGTCAGCGTCGAGACGCGCAACGACTACCCTCTGCTCTGCCGCCGCCCCGGGCCGGTATCGTGGATACCCGTAGGTCATCACCTCCCACGCCATCCACGCGCCGTCCTTGCCGAATGCGACCACCGGCCGGTGCTCGAGGCGCGGGTCCTTGCTGAGCGCGCGTTCCGCGCTCCACTCTCCGCCGTCATATTGCGCGCCGTAGATGTCGTAGTTGCCGTCGCGGAAACTCTCCCACACCAGCCATGCCTTGCCCGAAGCGTCTCCCGCGATGGAGGGATGGTAGTTCCACGTGCCCGGCTTCGAGAGCCGGCGCGGCGCGCCGGCCCCGCCTACTTTCGCCGCGGCCGTCATGATGCTGCGTTCGCCGTCCCTGTTCGTCTCCCAGGCCAGGAGGACCCTGTCACCGGCCACGGTGATGCTCGGGTTGATATCGGTCACATCATCCTTCGCCGGGCCCTTCGTGATACAGGTCGCCTTGCTCACGCCGCCGGCATCGATCTTCCACAGGTATATGTCCCAGTTGCCGTCGACCTCGCATGACGCAGCCAGCCATGCTTCCGTTTCGCCTCCCGCCATGGCAAGGCTCCAGACGTCCTTGCAGCCCGGCAAGTCTATGTCCGCCAGGGGAGCCGCGGCCGGCTCTGCGGAACCGGCGCCGGTCATGCGGGCGAGACGTATCGTGTCCCTGTCGTCGTGATAGGAGATGAACGCGCAATAGGCGCTGCCGTCGGCGGCAGCCGCGAGTACCGGCCGTTCGTTGTAGCGTGTGTCGTCCGTGACCGGGATACGTGGCGGAAACGACGTTTCGATCAGCGAGAAGTCATCAACCCACACACGTCCCGGCATGCCGTCCGCTGTCGGCGCCAGCAGCTCGATCGTCCAATTACCCGGGCTCGGCACCTGGAACCTGCCGCCGAGCTGCGTCCACCGGGTCGGCAGCGCGGAGATCGTATCCAGCGGCCGGCGCACCTTCCGCGCGTCGTTGCGCAGGAATACGACCGCCTTCACGCCCATATTGCCCTTCGCGGCTTTCCCCTTCTGGATAGTGCCGCGAACGCTCATGCTGAACTCGTAGAGACAGCCGGTCTTCAGGTCGAAGGCACGGCTCAGGCGGTAGGTCACTGCCGGGGCCGGCTTCTTCTTCGTGCCCTCGGTACTATCGAGATCGAGCAGGTCCTCGTCGGCGTTGTCGTCGGCGCCGGCCGCCAGCCGCGTGTCCTGTCCGAACCTCAGACAATTCCGGCCACCTCGAACAACTCTACGTCCGCTGACAAGCTCCCCGCCTTCGACCGTCCAACCCTTCAAGCCCTCCTCGAACCCACCGTTGGTCGCCAGCCGGCGTGTCCGGTTGAGATTGGGCACATCCGCGGAGACCAGCACCCCCGGAACCAGCGCAATCATGGCCCACAGCATGACCGTTCTACGGACCACCTGCGCCCCCTGACTCCTCACCCCTGACCCCTGACCCCTGCACAAAGAGGAGCCCGTCGTCGGTTTCGAGGATCACGCGCTCGCCGACCACGGCGAGGCCGCGGATCCAGCCCCCCTGCGACAACCTCTCCGCGTCGAGCGCGGGATACACGAGTACGGGCTTGCCCGTGTCCCGGTCCAGCAGCAGATGCCGCACGGGACCGGCCGCGCTGTCCGTTCTCACTGTCAGACTGATGAGTCTCCCGAGGAGCCGCGGCCGGGAAATGAAGCAGGATTTCCCCGCGACACCCGGGACGGCGTAACGCCAGATTTCCTTCCCATCCACCGGGTTCAACGCCACGAGCAACGGGTTTGTCGGTTCACGGTCGTGCCCTATGGCATCGCCGCAAACAACGTAGGCTGCGTCCCCTGCCGGGGTAACATGCGATACGGCACACGGCTTTCCGCCGTCACCGGAAATACGAACCGACGCCGCGGTATGCCGGCCCGCGACATCGTGGAACTGGAGCGATCGCCGTTCGCCCCGTTCCACGAGCACGGCGAAACGCTTCCCGAACGCCGCGAATTCGTACAGGGGCGCCTCGCCAATCTCAACATCCCTCAACGCGCGGCTGCGCGAACCGTGCAGTGAGGCATGGCGGGGCGCGTGGAAGTATAGCATGCCCGTGTCCCCGGTCGTGGCAAGAAACCCGTCCTCGTTGAGCGCCGCGTAGGCAACACCTTTGCGCACGTCGAGGATACCGGGCGCACAGATACCACGCCCCGTGCGAAGGTCATACGTCAGCGCGTTCCCGGGCCAGCCGCGCGGACCGTAGAACAGGCCACCCCCGGCGTCAACCATGGCGGGCCACAGTCTCTCTCCTTTCCTCCATACCCGCACGCCCTGCTCGACATTCACGCAAGTGTAGCTGTAGCTGGCCGTGCCGAATACAACCCATGACTCGTCACCAACCGCTACAGCCCAGGGCTCAACGCCCAGCTCCGGCCAGGGCTTGCGCAAGTGCTCCCTGCCAATCCGCGGATCCACAACCACAAGCTCCTTCGTGCCCACGATCGCCAGGCGCCGCCGGCCCCCGTCCAGACAGCCAAAGCTCTTGCCGCCGATCACGTCCTGGTCCACGGAAACCCGCCACAGCAGACCCTGGTCCCAGGTGTTTTTCCGCGTGTCAAGGCAGAGAACACCCGTTTCGGTGTGCGCAAAGAGGCGGTGCCCGTCGATCAGGGGCATGCCGTCGCTGTCGAGCAGCAGTGCGATTCGTCCTCCGGGCGACGCGTAGAGCGGTGCGTGCTCGCCGTTCCCTGTCACCGGGCACGGAGCCAACGGCTTGCCCACGGCCGGGCCGTGTTCGGCGATCAGGCGGTCGATGACGGCACCCGCGTAGGCATAGCCGGTCAGTCTTCCTTTCGACACGCGCAGGTGTTCCGGCACGATCACCCAGGTCAGTGGCCGGGCCCCGGCCATCCGCCGCGCGGCGGCCGCCGCCTCGGCGGGATGTCCGAACCGCTCGTGGTGATGGATCAGCTCCGCCCCGACACGCACATGTTCCCGGTCGGTCGACGCAAGTCTCTCAGCCTCTTCCAGGAGCTTGCCGGCCTCGGCGTCCTGCTTCGCCGCCCGGGCCCGCGCCAGCGCCATGCTGTAGCGCAAGCGTTTCACCTGCCGCAGCGTTTCTTCGGACTTCGACTCGCGTGACTTTGCCAGGGCAATGTCGAGCTCCTTGCGCGCGAGATCGAGTTGCTTCGACTGCAGGGCAAACACGCCGCGCTGCAGATGCAGGTTCGCCGCTTCCGCGGCATCCTTCGTTTCCTCTATCCTGCGGCCCAGCGATGCCCAGGCTTCCTCGAATCCAGCGAACACGCTCAGTCCCCCGGCATTCGCGGCCACCAGTTTGCCGCCCCCGATCACCAGCGTGCCGAGCGCCGCGTTACTGTTATCAACCGGCTTCGTCTCCACGCTGTAGTCGGCCAGGCTAACCCGCACGAGACCGTCTCTGCCCGAGGCTACTATCGCCTCGGTTGTGACCGCAGGCCTGTCGCTCATCTCCACTTCAATATGTTTGAGCACCGACCCGTCATCCACCGAGATCACGGTCAGCCCGGGATCGCAAAGCAGAACGCGGTTGGCGTCGATGGCCGCCAGGTACTTCGCGCCCTTTCGCGGCGCCGCCCACAACAGTTCGCCCGTGAGCTCGTGCATCGCGAGCAGCGCCGGGCTGTCACACGGAAGGGACAGTATGCGGCCACGTACGGCAACGACCGGGTTTTGCGGAGGAAACGGCTTGCGCGCGGCGGCAACCTGGAACGCGAGCGTTGAGGTGTCACGATCGGTGGCGGACCGGGCATCGCCACTGACGGTGCTGGGATAGTGGTAGGCCCACAGCGGCGTGCCCTTGTCGCTGCTGAATGCCGCTACCAGCCCCGAATTCGTCGTGAGGTACACACGCCCCCGGCTGACGGCAACCGGACCGGCGCGTTCCGTCAACAGCTCCATCGCGTACCTGGTCTGCCACGCAAGCCGGCCGCCCGAGTGTGTCGGGATAGGCCCGAGATTCGACTCCCACAGCATGGCCCCGGTCCGCGCGTCAAGACAGAGCAGACGGTAGCGGCTCCCGACCTTGCACACCACGAAGAGTCGCCCATCGTGACACGTCGGCGCCGTGAGATACCTGGCCTCCTTGACGGATGCACTGTCACCCTCGCCCCGTCCCACCCGCCAGGCAACGCCGCCGTCGGCGGCCGAGACCGCAATAAGAGAACATGAGTCGGCCTCGCTCGGCACATCCCCGGCACCGGTCCCCGGCGCCGTGGCACGGAAGTTACCGACCGCGTACACGAGCCCGTCGGCGAAGGTTGCGGTGTGCCGACCCATATCGCCTGCCAATGCAACGTAGTGGTTTCGCGTCTTTCCGACAGCCGTCGTGTCGTGTACGGGGAAGTCGGATACGCGCCACAGCTCCTTCCCGGTCCGCGGATCGAGTGCCAGCAGATCCTGCTCGCGTCTACAGACAACGGCGTTCTCGAGCACTATCGGGTGCAGCATCGCGGGCAGATCGAAAACCGTACCGATCTGGCCGGGGGTCTCCAGGCGAACGTTCGCACGACCGGACTTGATCTTCACTTGCAGGTTCACAGCGCCAAACCGGGGCGTCTTGTCGCCCGTCCTCTGCAGTACCGCATCCACGCCTGCCAACCTTGCGGCTTCCGCCTGGTTCCAGAGCGAGAGACCCGACACGGCACAAGGCGACATCACCGCCGTAGAGTCGGCAGAGCCGTACGTCGACGGCCAGGTCGCCCGCTCGACCGCCGTTACGGCCGCGGCCGTCCGCTTTCTCGTCAGCGATCGGCGCACCATGTCCACGAGCGACACCTTCCTGCCGGCAACCGTGCCGGTCGGACGTCCGTGCCCTTCCAGCAGGGCGAGCATCGCCTTCGCGCGCGCCGTTTCGCCGCCGAGATGATATGCCGCGGCCGCCTTCGCCGCTGCCAGGGCTTGCGGCCGCTTGAGTGACTCGCCGACCCGGTACAATGTCTCCCACGCATAGCCCGCGGCGAGGAACTCGCCTCGATCGAACGTGAGCTGACCATAGACCTCAAGCGACTTGGCGCCGTGTGGTGTGAGCGGATAGAGACGGGCCGTACGCAGCAGCTCTTCAGCGTTACTCCCATCCCTGACCTTCCTGAACCTGGTCTCGGCAGCCACATCGTGAAGCTTCGCATAGGACTCAATAGACTCCCCCGGGAACTCCCGGAGTAGGCGGGCGGCGGCCTCGATGCTGGAAACAAAGCGGGCCCGGTCCGACCAGTGCGGGTGAAGGTGCGCCTTCTCCGCCATCAGCAGAGAGTATAGGCCTTCCGCCGCAGCACCGAGGTCCTGCTCATTGATGCTCTTGCCTATCCCTGCGAGCGCATCCGCGTAGTCGCGGCTGATGTCCACCAGCTGGACGCCGGGCGGCGGCTTGGCGGCAACGATGGCCCGTGCCACCTCGCCGGTCTGCGCCGAACACTCGACTGCAACAGGCAGGCCAAGCAACACCGTGCAGACTGTTCGTCGAAGCTTCGTCATCATTTCTTTCCGCGCCATGCCCGCCACTTCGCGGCGTCCGATCCGAGATCCTGCCGGGTTGTCTTTTTCAGCGCGTCTGCCGCGACATGGACAACGAACCAGTGCTCGTCCTCGAGCGCGCCGATTAGGTCATCCACGGCCTTCTCGGCATCCAATGCCGTAAGCATCTCGAGCGCGGCAGCTCGTACGCACCAATGCGCGTCCTTTAGACTCCCCCGGATCAGATCCTGTGCGCCCGCATCCTTCCTGCCCCCCAGTCCGCGCACGGCCGATTCGCGCACGCACCAGTCGTCCGACCCGAGCGCGGCCCTTGTCACATGGACGGCGCCGGTATGACTCATGCCGCCGGCCGCCAGCGCGACACGGCACCGAACGCCCACCACCGGATCGGCAATCGCGCCCAGGACGAGTGCAGAGGCTTCCGGTCTCTTGCTCCGGGCCAGGGCATCGACGCCGACGGCACGGATCCCGGGTGATTCGCTCTCGAGCAGCGCCCCTAACGCCTTGATGCCCCGTCCCCCCATGGCCAACAGCTTCTCCTCAACAGGCATGCGTCTTCTCGGATCGCCGCGCACTTCCAGGAGCTGTTTCACCAGCGTTTCCGGTGTTTCCTTCGCCTTCTTCGCCGCCGACTCCTTCAGTGCACCGGGTCCGAGCACGGCTTCGACCTTCTTGCGGTCCATCTTCTGCAGATAGCCAATCGCCATCCGGCCTATGCCCTTGGTGCCACGGCCGCGCGCGGCGGCGATGCCCTTGATGTCACCCGCATCGAGCATCAATTCGAACGCAGCCTTTGCGGCGACGCCGCTGCCGCCTTTGGCTACTATTCTCCGTGCCTTGTCCAGCGCCTTGTAGTCCTTGTTGTTCCTCAGCACCTGCAACGCGTAGGCCAGCACCCAGGCATCGGGATCGTCCAATGCCGCGCGCACCTTTGCCGTATCGGGCACTTCGCTGCCGCTGCCGGCCAGTATGGCGAGGGCGTTCTTGCGTGTCGCCAGGTCGGGATTCGGGACAAGCGCCAGCAGGGCCTTCACGTGTTCGGGGTTCGGCTTGAAGTCCTTACGCAGTTTCATCGCCGCATAGTCCTGCAACCTCGGGCTCTCGTGTTTCATCGCCGCGATCAGAACGCCCTGGGCTTCCGTGCCCAGCGCCACCGCCGCGTCGATAGCCGCGGTACCCACGCTCTCGTCTTCGTGTTTCAGGAACCTGCCAAGATCGCCCAGGTTCTTCGCGTCGCGCCATCCGCCCAGTATGAGCATGGCTCGCCGCATCACCATACCGTCTGAATCCCTGTTCAGCACCCGGCCTATACGTTCCGCGAACGGCTGTCCTATTACATCGGCCATTGACTGTAACGCGCTCTCGCGAACGAGCGGGGAACCGTCCTTGAGCAACATTTCGAGGAACGATACGGCCTCCTTGTTCTTCGTCCGGCCAAGCGCCTTGGCCACGGCCGAACGTGTGATATCGTTCGGGTGTGCGACGTGCCTGCCCAGGGCGGCAACGACCTCCGCGCCGCCGCTTGTGCCAAGTGAGTTGACCACTGCAAGCTGCACGCCCTGGTCCGGGTCGGCCACAAGCGGCAGCAGCGCCTTCATCTTTCGAGCCTCGTCCCCCCTGGCCGCGGAAACCAGCACGACAGCGGACCGCCGCGTCGCCGCATCCTCGCTCTCCAGCGCAGCCAGCATCTCGTCGGAGAGATCCACGGCGACCTCACCCCTGCTCCGCGGGTTGCACAGCCTTGCCAGTCCATCTATCGCCGCATCGCGTATCCGTGAATCCTCATCCTTGAGCGCCCTCAGGTAGTTCGGTACGCGCCATTCACTGGATCCCGCGACGTGCATGGCCCGAACAGCGGTCAGGCGCGAGGCCGGTCGCTCGTCGACGAGCAATCGGTCAATGTAGTCATAGACCCCGAGATCACGGAGCGCGCCACGGCCGTCAAAACGGAAGCCCCTGCCCGCCGCCAGCGAGTCAACCATCGCCGGCACTGCCTGTTTGGCGTTCAGCGCGTGCAGGATCCCCAGCGCGCGTGTTCGCCCGCGGCTGTCGCCCATACCGACGGCAATTACAACGGATTCGATGACAGGCGTTGGATCTGTCATCGCTTTGGCGATGCGAACCAGCGCCCCGGAGTAGTGCCCCGTGCTCCGGCTGTTCGGCGCGTAGAGGCAGCTCGCCAGGAACGGCGCAGCCGGCGCGGCTTTCGCGCCCATGTCGCCGATGGCCTTGCATGCCGCGATGCACTTGCCGTGATTTGGTGCATGGTCATAGAGGATTTCGAGCTGGCGGCGCAGCTCCGCGGGCATATCGTCGGGGATCCGGTCCTTCGGAAGCCGTGGCGGCGGCCAGGCCCACACCTGTCCCGTCGCCAGCACAACCGATGCCCAGATCAAGAACGTCCGTTTCATCACAAAACCGAACCCAGTAGTGGTTCCGTGGCACCACGCTCCCCTGCCCATACTACAACGTCAAGCGGGTTCCATTACGAGACAAATCCATTCGCTTGGCAGGTGTTTTCGGCCACGGCACGGGCCCGTACCACCAGACCTCAGTAAATGGCGATTGGGCTCGCAAGTTGAATGCTCCAACCACTCGCTCCATCGGGGGTGATTGAAGAAATGTGAACCTCCGGTTAAGGTCTTCGAAAATGAAAGAAGCCGAAGGCC
>Ga0272442_10002525_pt1 | contig 26470 bp, 18 predicted proteins | sample SSMForm2O_FD_200262 | JGI IMG/M metagenome (GOLD analysis project Ga0272442, IMG submission 200262) | Marine sediment archaeal communities from Little Sippewissett salt marsh, Falmouth, MA, United States - SSM-Form-2O | ecosystem: Environmental > Aquatic > Marine > Wetlands > Sediment ... | reverse complement strand
ACAATTTTTGATTCAGGTGGTATAAATAAAGATAGAGCGTTTAAAGTAGAGGTTTTACCACTGGCAGTACCACCCGCAAATAACATATTAATACCATTTTCAACAGCAAGCCACATATATGAGATCATCTCTGAACTCATAGTATTAAATTCAATTAAATCAGGAGGCGAAAATGGATCAGATCGGAATTTACGGATTGTAAATGTGCTTCCATGTGCTGTAATAACATCACTAAGAGTCATCTGAACCCTACTCCCATCAGGCATAGTTGCATCAAGCATGGGTTCTGCGATACTGATATGTTTACCACATTTTTGAGCGAGTTTAACTACAAAAGAATTAAGTTGATCCTCAGATTTAAAATGGATATTACTTTTTAAGGAACCATATTTCCTATGATAAAGAAAAAGTGGAACTCTAGATCCATCACAGGAAATATCTTCTATATTTGGATCTTTCATCAAAGGATCAATTTTACCAAGACCTAAAGAGTCTTTTGAAAGATGATATAGGATTTTTTTAAGTGAATCCTCATCAATATCAAGATGATACTCTTTTACAACATCTTGTATTTTTTTAGCAAGATAATCTTCTTCACCAAAAGATTCCATATCTTCTGTCTCAATATTTATATTGAATATTGTTTCGAAAATAAAATCTAAAATTTCTTGTTCCCCTTTAGTTAAATCGACCTCAACAAGAAAATATCTTTTTTCTAATGTCTCTTTTTCTCTTAAAATCTCAACATAAGCAAAAGGTTCATACAAGGGATAAAAATCCAATTCCTGCCATTCACTTTCAGAAAAACCCAAATCTGAAAGTTTCACGGAATCAACACTTAATGCATCCCTAGGTAACTCAACATTTTTTACCTCACCGATCCGTCCATCTTTAAGATCCTTTTGTAGCTCTGTATCAGAACCAGAAAACAAAGCATTTTTCTCTTTATCTGTCGCATGAGGACTCCATCCATCAAAAGAAACGTCTTCATCAAAAAAAACATGTTCACTACCTTTATCTTGTTTTTTAGGGCCATCTTCGCTCTCAGAACCAACCAAATCACCCATATTACTCTTTTGAGCAGAATCATCTTCTTTATTATCTAAATGTTTTTTTGCAAGATTTTTAGCTGCTTCATCAAGATCAGATTTACCTTCATCATCTTTATTTCTTTCTGAGGATTCCTTAATTTTTTCATCCACTAGTTTTTTTTCTTTATCAGAAGTATCTGGAAGATTTTCCACTCTAAATTTAAGTTTAGTACTATGTGGTTTAGAGCTTAATCCTTCTCCTTTTTCTTTATTTCTTGTTGATTCAAAGATATTATTTTCTTTTTTTTCTGTTTCTTTAAGAAACTCATTTGCTTTCTTACCAAAAAATTTATTTTCACGAGGTTCTATTCTAGTAATGTTACCAGAAAAATCAATTTTTTCTTTTTTAGATTCAACGTTTTTTTGTATGTTTTTGACAGGCTTTTCTTGTGTTGGTTGTTTAGTATCTTTTTTTATTACTTCATCTCTTGAAAAGGTTTTTTCATTTGTTTGTTTAGTATCTTCTTGTATCGATTTATCTTGTGGCAATATTTGTTCTTTTGGTTTTATTGTATCAACATGGTTTTCGATTTCAGAAATAACTTCAGTATAATCTTCACCTTTAATGACCCCGTTGGTTTTATTAATATCCGTTTTTTCTTCAGACGTTTTTTGTTCTATTGAAAGGAGCTCAAGCTTTGGAGATTTTTTATCTTTTTTACCAAAGACTATCCTCAGTTTTTTCTTTTTAGGTTTTTTATCTTTTTCCTTTAAATTTGATTTATCAAATTTGGAATTATCTGATTCACTCACATCTATTTTTAATGGATCCTTTCCTAAATTTTCTCTAGCATCATTTATTATTTTTCCACTTATAGTTTCGTGTTTATGTTTTTTCTTATCACTATCTTTTAGGTAATATATTCCCTTTTTCTCTTCTAATACTCTAGTAAAATGATCCGTATTACGATGACTCTCATTATTTGCCTCTAATTTTTCTCTGTTTTTCAAAATGATTTTGTTAATTAACCTATCTATTTGCTCTTTATCAAAATCTTTTTTTTCGGATTTAGATTTGTCATCAGTGACACTCAAAAGTTACCCCTCCTATTAAAAAAAAATTCTAAATTTTTTATATAGTTTTTTTTCAGCATCCACATCCCTTCAGTTAGATTAAGATATAAACTTAATAACGGTTTTTAAACTAACTTTTTTGCACTCTACGCGCATCTCATCCAATTACTTTTTGTTATACCGTAGATGATATAAATATCTTTCTTTATTTCTTTAAATATAGTTAATTAATATTTGGAACCTTCTCTTACTTTGTAACATTTTTTTCAAAATTTGTAAATTAATGTAGACAAGTTTATAACTACTTTAATCTTGTACGATAAAAAAATATGCCCACCGGGCCTGTAAGGTAGTCTGGATATCCTACTGGCCTTCGGAGCCGGTAACTGGGGTTCGAATCCCCACAGGTCCGTGATTTTTTTTATTTATAACTTGTGGTAAATATCAAAATATGACAAAATAGCACAAAACCTTTAAATATTATCAATTACAGAGTATATCTCAAAGGAATCTGGAAAAACAAAAATTTAACTGTTTTTTCTTCCTTTCATCTTTACCATCCACCCTTCCAGATTCCTACTCCCTTCTCTCAAAGATGCAAATTTTTTTTAAAAAAAAAGAAAAGAATTATGCGTAAGTACCGCGAAGTTTTCTACGTTCTATCTTTACATCGGAAGGAGATATAATCATCATATTATTTCCAATACCCGCAATATCTCCATTTATTTCTTTTGCCATCTTTTTTAAATCGGTAGTTATTCTCTTTAGGATTACTTCTTCATCTGCAATAGGAGAAAAATCAAGAATTAAAATATTTCCACCATACACATAATCGGTAAAATCCTTTAGATCTTCATATCGTTGAATCTCACCTACCCTAACATACATGTTAGCAGTTGGTCTTTCACCTGTTGATTCAACATATTTTTCTAGATCTACGTATCCTTCTACATCCCCGGTTTTTTTATCACCAAAAATCTTATTGACTATTCCCATAATAATAACCATCTCCTGATAGTTTTAACACAAAAGGATAATATATATTTGTCTTTATAAACTTTTGGCGAGATAATTCCACAAACTATCTCCAACATATAAAAAGGTATCTATAGCCTTACCTTTTTTATTGTTTTTCATGCTATCCCCATCAATTAACGCAAAACCAACTGCCAAAGGCTTTTTATTTCTTAAATCACAAACCCAAACCTGGTCACCCTTGGAAATGTTTTCATCAGCATCTACTACCCCCGGAGACATTATATCAGCACCATTGGTAACAAATTTCACAGCACCCATGTCAACAACTACATATTTATTTTTAGGTCTGAATCTGTTAAGTCCAAAAATAGTGAAAACAAGTTCTGAATTCTTAAAAATAAAACAAGGTTCATGATTCACAAATACTATTTTGTTATCTGCAATTATACCTGTTTCAACGACAGAATGTTCAATATTAAGAACACAATCAAAATTTTCAAGTATTTCTTCTTTTAACCCTCTAATTTCCTTGTTTTTTAGCCGATGCCTGTTTTTGATTTTTGCACACATAAACAATATTATATGTAATAAATCCTGTTTAAATTTTCCTTATCTCACATACGGATAGCATCTATCATCAAGTAAGTATCTTTTTTGTACAATAAAATAAATATGAAACCCCCAAAACCCTTATAAACAAGATGTATATTTCCAGGTTTCAAAGGTAATGGATATGGATAAACCACTTAAAATATTACATGGAAGCCTTAATAATCGGGTGATGGTCGAACTTAGAAGCGGACGATCATATCACGGTATACTAGATGGGTACGACGTGCCACACATGAACCTAGTGCTAAAAAATGCTGAAGAGATGCTAAACAATGAAACCAAAGATAAACACAACGTGGTTATAGTGCGCGGGGATAATATAATATATGTTTCACCATAATATTTGTGAGGAATAATTTTTATGACAAAAGGAACGACATCTAAAACCGGCGGAAAAAGAACACATACAATTTGCAGACGATGTGGAAAACATGCATATCATATTCAAAAAAAAGTATGTGCAGCATGTGGATTTGGTGAAACAAAAAAGATAAAAAAATATAATTGGAATAAAAACAAGAAATAATAAAAAATTATTCTGGTGGATAGCCACCTATTTTTAGACTTGGATCACCAAATAATGTAAATTGCTGAGGTGTTTTTAGATCATATTTTACGTCATATACATATGATGAATTATCAGAGATAGTCCAATCAACTGGATAAGCATCAATATATCTATCAATTGCTTTTCCCCAGCATTCACCAAGTATGTCTGATTGATTGTTACCATATACATAGAAGAATTGTGGATCCATATAATCCCCTGCGCCCGTAACAGATTTTTTGTCTTCTTTTGTCATCCCTAGACCAGTATTTGACATTACAGAAATTGCACCTCCAAAGGGTTTACTTGTTAACTTCCAAGCCCAACATTCAAATGCCCATGTTCCATGTTGGAAAGCTTGTTTGGGATCCTTTAAAAGATTAAGTGGATCAACATCAAACTGACCATTATGACAGGCAGGAGCAACAATAACTGGAAGTTTATAACCATTTAAAAGCCTCCACATATCCTGGTTTCTAAGACCATCTACGCTTCCATTTTTATTATACAGATTAGTCCCCCATGACATTGGATTTGCATGACCATCAAAATACATTAATCCACAGCCACGGTTGATTTCTCTAATAACATCTCTGGGTCCTCTTAAAGTACCTTTTGAAACCCAAAGTCTTACCTGTTCAAAATGAGTCATATTCTCAAGTGCTTTTTTGGTATTTTCTTCACCTTCAAAACCAGTTGTGTTGACACCAGGATATTTAGTATTATGGTATGTATCCCCAGCAACTACAACAAATTTATTAAACCAATCACTACCATATGTTCTAGTTTCATATTTAATAATCTTATTAACCATAACTCTTACTTCAAAAGCATTTCTACAAGCAAGTCTTCCTACATACAAATCTGGATGAAGATCAATATTTATATCACGAGCATCACTAACATTTACATACCATTCACCAAAAACTCCATTTTCGTTGGAATCCCAGGTTTGAAAAACATGTGAATCATCATAAAGATCTGCATAGTAAAGTTCAGATATATATCTTGCTTCAAGATAAGGTAAATAGTTCATATCAGCATTATAAACATAACGCACAGGCATTTTCTTGTAGTCACCAACAAGCATAACATATTTTACACCCCAAGTATCATATGCCATTTGTATATAATACTTAATTTTTTCAGGGTTATCTCTACCCATTTCACTATATTCATAAATATCATAAAGTGTTTTGATTTTGGCATCAACACCATGATTTTTTTTATGTTCTACTAATGGTTCTAAGTATCTTCTAAAATCGGGATAGCAGATAATTAAAAGATCTAGATCATTTTGTGATTCAGTTTCTATTTCATCTTCTGAATTATTGACAATCTCTGCATTCAAAGACGGGATAACAGATCCAAAAATAAACAAGCCTATTACAACTAAAATAAAGGTCTTTTTAAAACACGATTTCATTTTCATATAAAACCCCATATAATAATATAATTATGTTAGTATATAATATTTTTGTAATATTGCATAAAATATACCTAAAAATAACAGTTTAACATATTTCATTGATGAATATAAAAACATAAATAATACGTCTTTAATGCCAATTTTAAGAAAAAACATGACTAAAAAAAAATGTATTCATTGTTATAAAAAAACTAGAAAAAATAGAGATTACAATATAAAAAAACTAGAAAAATTAAAACTGGTAGTATTTGACATGGACGGAGTAATAACCGACACACTTTCTTCTTGGAAATACGTACATGATTATTTTAATACTTCAAATGAAAAATCAGTTAACGAATATATACAAGGGAAAATAGATGATATGGAATTTATCAGACGAGATGCAAATTTGTGGGTTGAAAACAATAAACCTGTTAAACTAGAAAAACTAGAAGAAATTTTATCTGATATTAAACTTATGAAAGGCGCAGAAGTAACTATTGAAAAACTAAAACAAAAAAAAATAAAAACAGCGATAGTTAGTGCAGGACTTGATATTCTTGCAGATAAAGTGGGGAGAAAACTAGATATTGATTATGTATATTCTAACGGTATAAAAATTGATAAAGAAGGTTTTATCACGTCTGAAGGTATAATCGGTGTAAAACTTATGTACAAAGATGAGACAATAAAAAAGATATCAAGAGAACAAAATATTTCTTTTGAAAACATAGCATCAGTTGGAAATTCATGTTTTGATATACCAATGTTTGATATATCCGGACTAGGTATTGCCTTCAATCCTTCAGATGATTGTGTTAAAAAATACGCTGATTATGTGGTTGTTGAAAAAGATTTGACAAATATCGTCATGATATTAGAAAAATACTTTTAAGTTTATGTATGTTATTTATATTTCTCAAATGGGTTAGATGTATTATATATCAACAAAATAAGGGTTTTTTTTGACTATTTTTAAAAATTTATAATAAAAAGTGCAATATAATTCTATATCTGTAATATCTATGAAAATATAGTTTTTTTTGATATTTTATGTACAATTAATATAAAAAACTAATAATGTCAAAATAACGATTGTTAAAACAAGATCATTTTAAAAATTTTGCTTAGTTTTTGTTTATATAAATTTCAAATAAAATATATTTTGATATTGACATTATTTATTATTATATTAGCTTATTATATTTAGATTTTCATTATTTTGTCCATATTAAATTCACATATGATAATGTACGTAATATATTATAATTATATTATATATGGATAAAATGTAAAATACGCGTGGGTTTAATTATATATATTTTACATTTTATAAAAAAAAATATCGTAAAATATTTAAACCAAGATATGTTTACCACCTATAATATAATCTATCTTAAATAGTGGAAAAAAATCGGGGAGGAAAAATAATATTTCCTTTAAAAGCAGTATAACTGTTTTTCATTCCGATTTTAGTAAGAGGAAAGGGAGATAGAAAAGTAATAAAACAAAATTCAGTAAAATAGAGTATATATATTGGAGGAAAAAAAATGTGGAAAAACAAAACAAATAATAGAAAGAAAGAACTAAAAATGAAAAAAATTTTAAGCAGTTGTATCGTGTTATGTATGGTATTTACCGCAATTGCCACCATAACACCAAGCATAGTAGCAGACGAAGGAATGAATGGTTCAGAACCAACATTACGCATATACGGTGAAAAAGACGCGGTTTATCCTACTCATTCGTATTATGGAGCAAAAGATTTTATATATCCTGATGAGGATGATCCTTTTGATCCGGGCATAATTGAAAAGGATAGTATAACTTTTAATGCTGCATTTTGGTATGGTCATGATGAATATGAAATCCAGGCTAGAGGTGACGCAAGTGAAAAAATATTTTTACGTGCCTTTTATGAACCAGGATACACTCATGAAATAGACAACAAAATGAGCGGTTGTGGTGTGTTATTAGATGATGTTGAACAGTTTGATGCTATAGTAACAGAAACAACATACTTTTTAACAACACTTAATGATAGGTTACCAAATTATGGATATGGTGGAGAAACCAGAATTGCTTTGCCTTATCAATCAGCAGATCCAGTTATTCCAGGTATGGAAAAGGCAGGATTGCTAGATGTTGCTCGAGTTTATAGTTGTGGTGGAAACAACCAACTAACTGATGGAGCAATTGAGGTAGAAAAAATTCATGAGTTTGATAACATTGATTATACACAGGATCTAACAATAAGGTTTATGGATCATATGGTTATTATAAAAAACTTTGAAAATAATGATCCTGAGAATGACAGACTTAACATTCAGGTTTTTTATATTGGAAATATGAATGATCGTATTCCAGTAAAAAGATCACATGATATCTGGGAAAATAGTATGGGACCAGACCCTTCAAACAATTATTATTTTGACAGGCAAAATCACAAACAAACTTCAACCGATCCATGTCACAGATGGTATATACGTATTGAAAGCGCAGATGAAGATTATTTAAGAATCGCGACTGGAAGAAGACTTGTCGCAGGTGAAACTTTTTATGTAGATGGTGTAAGATATGACATGCCAGCTATATATACTCAGAATATACGCGCAGAGGGCGAATGTGGATTTAAATACATTACCTTCCAAACACCTATACCAAAAGGATGTCCAATATGGCAAAGTGATCTAGAGTTAAATGTCAATGACTTTAGTCATGTAACATCTCAATACCTAGCATCCTTACCTATGGACGAAACAGCATGGTTACTTCCACCATTCAACGAAGCACACACAATGATTGATGATATTGCATTAGAGAAACCAAACCCACATTGCAAATGGAACTGTCTTCATCCACCAGGAAAACTCTTAGATGGCAAAAAAGATGCACTTGACATTAGATACATTGACGAAACAATAGAAGAAAGATTTGAGAGCAGCCTCTTAGAGAGATTAAACACCGATGAAGAAGAAAATGAAGATTGGTACTGGTATAATGTATATACAAAACCGAACCGATACACAGAATTCTTATTACCAGATCAAGAAACACCAAATGAAAATTATCCAAATTCGGGAGCAAAAGCGGATGGGTATGAATATATAATAACAACATCACTTATAGCTCCAAACAGCGAAGTAGATACCGATCCAAGTGATAGATGCAAAGATTATTATGAGCATGAAATATTTGACACAGTTTATGATATTGCCCTTGACGATGAAAGAGCAATGTACTACAAAGAACCCAGATTTGTTTTCGAATACGACGCTTATAACGAAATTGATTTCTTCATAAACGAAAAAAATCCAAGACCATCAGTCAGAATATACGGTGAAGAAAATTTCGTCTATCCTACACAGTCATTTACCGGTGCGGAAGATTTTATATATGACGAGGAATCCGATCCTTTTGATCCAGGTGTAATAAAAAAGGATAGTATAACTTTTAACCCTGCATTTATTGATGGAGAAGGCGGAGTCTATGAAATAGAGGCACAAGGCGATGCAAGTGAAAAAATATTCTTACGAGCGTTCTATGAACCAGAATACACTCATCCAATAGATACTTTAATGGATGATTGCTCGGATGTCTTACTTAAACCTGTTGAACAGTTTGATGCTATCGTAACAGAAACAACATATTTCTTGGTAACTCTTGATAGAGATCCAACTGTTGGATATCCACGTCCTCAATTAACCAAGGTTTTCCTACCCTATAAATCCTCAGATCCAACCAACCCAGGTATGGAAGAAGGAGGATTATTAGAAGTTAGAGAAACAAGAAACGCAGGTACCATGCAGCTAACTGATGGAGTAATCACTGTTGAAAAAGAATATGAATTTTTCGATGATACGTATGAAGGCGAGTCTATATACTTTATGGATCATAAGGTTCAAATTGTAAACTTCGAAGATAATGATCCTGATGAAGATAAACTTGACCTAAAGATTTCATATATAGGAAATATGGATGAGGCGATATCCTCAACTAGAACAATAACTGTTCCAGAAAGTGAATGGGGCCATAGCCGCCTTTGGTTTGATAGGGATAACAGATTTCAGTTCAACACTGATCCATGTCATAGATGGTATATGTACATCGAAAACGCAGATGATAATTATCTAAGAGTTCAGTTAGGACGAGCTTTAGCTGCAGGTGAAACCTTTTATGTTGATGGAGTAAGATACGACATGCCTGCTGTATATGTTGATGGAGACGGAGGTTTCAAATATATAACATTACAATCACCTATACCAAAAGGTTACCCAATCTGGGAATACCCACTAAACAGAAATGTTGACGACTTTAGTCATGTAACATCCCAATATTTAGCATCTTTACCTGAGAATGTTGATGCATGGTTACTTCCACCATTCAACGAAATGCACACAATGATTGATGATATTGGACTATACAAATCAACTCCACATAGTGGAGAGGAATGTCTTGACATACCGGGTAAAATCATAAAAGACGAAAGAAACCCATTATCAGTATATTACATTGATGAAGATGTCGAAGAGAGATTCGAAAGTAGTCTTGTTGAAAGACTAAACACAACCAAACAAGATGAAAATTGGTACTGGTATAATGTATATACAAAACCAAACCGATACACAGAATTTATACTATCAGATGATGAAACAACAATGGATTATTATGAATCTGGTGGACACGCTGATGGAAATGAATATCTGATAACTTCATCACTTATAGCACCGAACAGCGAGCTAGATACTGACCGTAGCGACAAATGCAAAAACTATGATGAACATGAAATATTCTCATCAATGAACGAAGGATCTAATGGTAATTCTGGTTCAGCACAATTCTGCATGATTATCGATGGTTCTGGTAGTATAGATACTGGTGAATGGAACCTAATGATCACTGGTATTGCAGATGCTGTCAGAAACAATATGCCACATGATGGATCAGTTGAATTTACTGTGATACAATTTGCTGATAATATAGTAAATGATGCACAAGTTGAAGTAGGACCTGTTAAGGTAAGTAAAGCTAATTTTGAAAATATTGCAACACAGGTGGAAAACATTGTTCAAATGTTTGAGTTTACACCTCTTGCAGCTGGAATTAACTTAGCAACAACAACACTTGACCAAACCAATCATTTGTATGATAGACAAATAATTAACATTGTCACAGATGGGTTACCAAATGTTCCAGGGGGTCAAGCAAGCGCTAAAACCGCTGCAGTAAATGCCATAAACAACATGGTATCAACTCTAGGCTTTGACAGTGGTGAAGATGAGATAGATGCTGAGGGAATAGGAATAACTGCTTCTAATTTAGAATGGTTAAGAAGTAGTATCGTCTGGCCACAACCTGGTTATGATACTTGGCCACCAGTAGGCCCAGGCTGGGTTCGTGCAGTAAAAGACTTTGAAGAATTCTCAGATTCTATCGCCGAAAAATTCGACATACTGTTTGAAAGATTCGCACCAAGATTTGCTTATGAGTTTGATGCATGTGATGGCACAGGTCTTTACATAAATGACCATGAGTCTCCAGAGCCACCAACCCAAGATCCAACAGCTGATGCAGGTGGCAATAGCGAAGGTTACTCAGGAAACTGTGTTGATCCTGTAACCTTTGATGGAAGCGGAAGTCATGATAACGACGAAGGAGGAGACACAATAACACACTATAGATGGGATTGGACAAATGATGGATCATATGATACAGGCTGGTCAACAAGTCCAATAGCAACTCATACCTATACTGCTGAAGGTACGTATACTGTGAAACTACAAGTAAAAGACAACGAAGGAGAAATGGATACAGATACAGCAAGTGTTAGTATAACCTGTGGAGAAGATCCTGGCCCCGGTCCTGAGACCGCATATGTTATCATGGATGATGTTGACATCGACTGTGAGGGTGGTGTATCATACGCATACATACATGCAACAAACATTGTTGAGCATGTTGGATCATGTAGTATAACACTCGGCTTTGATCTAAGCGAAGTTACAATTGTTAGCATCGATAACTATGAATTTGACAGCATGTTCTTCTCGGTTATAGATGACGAGCTATATCTCACAGGTGTAATGAACAGCGGTTACTATCTAACAGGTGATTTCAACATAGCAAGAATAGGATTTGAAAAAGTTGGAACAACTGGATGCGACCTGGAAATTAAGTATAGTGAACTACTAACCGATGAATCTTCACCAAGTCAAATAGCACATAACACAATGGATGGATATGCAGATATTAACTGCAACAACCCAAGCGTCCTTGGAGACATGAACGGAGATGGAATATTTAACTCCGGCGATGTTAGATGTCTTGCAATATACTACGCAAGCAACGGTAACGACCCAGAATACAGCCCGCTACACGCAGACGGTGATGTAAACAACGATGGCAGTCTAAACTCTGGCGATGTAAGATATCTTGCAATATACTACGCAAGCAACGGTAACGACCCAGAATACAGTCCACTATACCCATAAAAGACGAAGGCATAAAAACTTAAAAAAAACCGGAAGAGAAAACAATCGATCTCTTCCTATCTACCTATTTTTTAAATTCTATAAATCAAAGTAAAGCATAATATAGGAATTTTTATATATCCAAAAAAAAGACAAACGGCTAGTTAAGAAAGATTACTATGAAAAAATATATCAAAATCTACATAACCCTTCTTTTATCAGCGATATGTTTTATAAACAATGCTATAGCGGTTAATAGTGAAACAGGCGTTAATATACACATGGAAGATATTCAGATACCAGAAAATAGTATGAATTGGGGTACTCTAAAAATTTTGAATATAACAAATCTTGGATCATTTAGCATAAATTTATCTTGGGATACAAATAATGTTGACATCAACAAGATAAAGAGTGGTGATTTGAAAGTACATTCTTATATTAACCATGAATATGGTTTTGTAACAATTACAGGATACTCTATAGAACCAGTTAACGGATCAATAGAGCTTGTAGATATTTTATTTGAGGCTATTAGTAATGCTGGTACATCTAACTATGTAAAACTTACATACTGTGAGCTTTTAACAGCAGATCCAAAACCAGAAACCATAGATTGTATCTATAATGAAAACCTTAACATAATTACAATAACCGAAGTTAAAAAGAAAAACGGAAGCAACGGTGATGAACCTGTTGAAAAAAATCTTGCACCAACAGCAAATATCTCTGTTTCAGCTATAAGAGAAAATGTAAATACTTTAATCAATTTTAATGCCTCAGAGAGTTTTGATAAAGATGGTACAATTGAATCATACATCTGGGATTTTAATGATGGCAAATCAGCTAACGGTGTTAATGTCAATCACAAGTTTTACAATCCTGGTATTTATAAAGTTAAATTGACTGTTAAAGATAATAACGGAGTCTCAGATGAGGAAACAGTTGAAATTTTTATTTGCAAACCAAATCATCCTCCAGATAAACCAATGATAACTGGTCCTAACTCTGGAAAAAAGGGAACAAAATATGAATATTCAATTATTTCAAGAGATGTTGATAACGATACAATATTCTACAATGTTGACTGGGGAGATAATAATTCTAATACTACCAACTTTGTTGATAGTAATTCTTCAATAAAACTAAGTCACAAATGGTCAGAATCTGGTAGGTATAGTATAAAAGTAAATGCTAGCGATAACCAAAGTGTTTCAGAGACAAGTAAAAATATTGTTTTGATTGATTCCAGAGAATTATACTATAATAATGACTACATTGGTTATGTTTCTGATAAAAACGGAGATGGAATATTTGATAGATTCAAAAACAACAAGAATCAAATCGAAAGAACAAATTCCAGCATGTATCTTATTGATATTAATAATGATGACATTTGGGATTATGTATATAATTCAGAAACAGAAAATGTAACTGATTATAAATCAAAAAATAAAGTAAAATGCAATACAAATCAATATGATTTTATTACAATAGGTGTTATTTTGCTTGGGATTTTTCTCTGCGTAATCTTGGCAATTTTTTCAAAGAAAAAATTCAAAAAAAGGTGAAAGTAACTTTACCTTAATTTTAAGTGATTACGTATTTTTGTAGTATATATAATTTATTTCATAAATCGTTACATAAAAAAATCATAAAAAATCACTAATATAATATTTCACTATTTTAATTATCTAAAATTAATCGAAAATAGAAAGTTTGAAAGATTAAAACAAATAAATTTCTAATAATTTGTAAAAATATAATAATAAAAAATAGACAAAAATTATTTATATATATTTTACATTCTATATTTATCGTTCATAAAATTAGAAAGATTATGAAAAAAAAATAAAAGAGGGGAATTGGACTATAGAAAGCTACATCCAATTCTTAACGACAATACGACGAGGTGAATATTATTAGAAAAAAAACAAAAAGAAGTCAGAAGATAACTATTATTGCCACTGTTATTCTTTTAACATCAATAATAGCTATTGAATCAATACAAAGCGAAGAAAATGGAACATTAGTTAAAATAGAGAATATAAGCCTTAAGCCAAATGAAATAAAATCATCTAAGATTTTAATTCAAAATATTGAAAATCTAGGCTCATTTAAAATATCTTTATCTTATAATCCTGCTATCTTAGAATTGAGAGATGTAAATGATTGTGGAATAGAAGAGATTTATTCTTATCACAATTCTCCAGCAGGAATCCTCAATGTCACTGGTTATAATATCAGTGCGATTACAACAGATGAAATTTGCATTGCAGAAATGGATTTTAAGGCAATTGGAGCAGATGAAAGTTCTTGTGATATATCACTTGAGACAACAGAGTTGTTAACTGCTGATTCAACCCCTGCTCATATCCCTCATGAAACATCTGATGGTAAAGCCACTATTAAAACCGAAAATAACCCTCCCGGCGGTAATGGAGGAGGAGAATTTATTAAAAAAGCTCCTGTAGCAGACGCCTCACTCAGTGAAAAATATGGAACCATAAATACTCTCATAATCTTTGATGGCTCTAATAGTTATGATCCTGATGGTGATATCGTTGGATATAGATGGGATTTTGATGGAGATGAAAGTTTTGATACAGATTGGTTAAGTGAACCTACAACTTCTAATCTATATACAAAAGTGGGACAATACAGTGTGAAATTACAAGTAAAAGATAACGATGAACAGACTGATAGCGATACATTAACTGTCATTATAAGCCAGCCTAATAAAAATCCTTCAGCTCCTACTATAGTCAAAGCAGTAAACAATGGTACAATAAACAAAAAGTATAACTTTACTGTGGTTGCACAAGATCCAGATGGCGATGATATAAAATATATTTTCGACTGGGATGACTCAACAAATAAAACCGAAACTAACTATACGTTAAACAATACAGATGCAGATGCAATTCACAATTGGACAACATCTGGTATTTACATAGTAAAAATACAAGCAGAAGATATAAACAATGCAAAATCACCAAACACACAGCACATATTATTTATAGATATAGACTACATAAAAATAGATGAGCTAGACGGATATTTGATAGATACAGATCAGGATGGAGAATACGACAAATTTTACAAGCCAGACTCTGATGAAAGAATTGATTTAGAAAAAGAGGATGGAGTATATCTTTTGGATTATGATAACGATGGAAAATATGATTATAAATATTCCAATACTGATGGTTTAACTGATTACGAAGAAACTCAACAGCCCGACGAGCCAGAAGATGAAAAAAATGAAAAATCTAATTTAGAAATTTATTACTTTTTAGCTGTTATCGTAATTGCTGTAATAGGTCTGGTTGTTTTATACAAAAGAAAAATGAAAAAAAATAAATAATCATTTTCTTTATATTTTTCAAATATTCTTAGATTTTTTAATTTGATTCATAATTTAGAAATACTTATTCTAATAGAGATTTTTAAATAATAAAACTTGATTACGAATGTTAACAAGTAACTTAGGAGCATAAATATTTATGAATGAAAGTAAAAAAGATAGATGTATTCTAACAAGTGTAATTGAAACAGAAGTGGGTATATTAGAAAGACACGTTAAAATTTTAAAAACATTAAGAGAAAAACAGCCAATGGGCATAATAAAACTGTCTGAACTAACTAATTATCCTCAACATATGGTTAGATACTCACTTAGAATCCTAGAGCAGGATGGGCTTATTGAGCCTTCTCCACAGGGTGCTATAACAACAGATGATGCAGATAAAACAATTGGTATATTAAAAAAATCTCTTCAGCAAATAAACGATACCACAAAAGGATTAATCAAAACACTTGGATAATACATCTATAATATTATATTTTTTTATTAGATCAGTACCGCCGAGGTAACTCAGCTGGGAGAGTGCACGGCTGAAGACCGTGATGTCGTGGGTTCAAGTCCCACCCTCGGCACTCAAAATTATCTTTAACTTAGTACAAACCATATTTTTAGTTTTCATAACTGTATAAGATATAGACCTTTTTTTTGTTACGATTCATAACATAAGCTGTAAATACCATTTTTTAAATAGCTTTCTGTAAAGCTTGAATAGATACATACTAACAACATATATTGTGACCTATAGTTACCATAATTATTTTTTGAAATCTATCCACAAATGTTAAAATTAATAAATTGATACTTTTTTAAACATGGATGATGGAAAAAAAGGATTATTAGAAAGATATGTAGATTTTTATGTTCAAAGTCGTAGTTCACCCTTTGCATGGATTTTTTTCAGGAGTTGTAGTTTCTATCCTGATTTTTGTTTGCGTGTATTATTTTGGTAAGTTACATGTTTTAATAGGTCTTTTTTCTGCAGTTGCTTTTTTAGTTGGATATTGTTATTTTGTTTATAAGTATATAGAATGGTTAGATTAATGTGTTTACTTTTTTCTTTGTTTATTAATCGCCCAAAGAATAAACACAGAATTTTTTTGTTTTTCTCTCCTGTTAAATAATGAGTTAAAACAGTTCTTATAGTTTAAAACCCCAATGTTTCAAAGAAAAAACATACTTTTAAGGCATTTTCTACTCTTAACTTAGATATTATAACTATTTTATATCTGGGCGTATAATTAAAATACTAATAAAAAAGCAAACAGAAATCTATAAAAAATCCTACGCTTTACAAAATAGTTGGAGGTATATTTTAATTGGCCAAAAGAAGTGAAAAACAGATTAAGAAGGATAAAATAAAAATTATTGATGAATTAAAGAAAAATGCAGATAAAAGTATAAATGATATAGCAAAAACATGTGGGTTTTCAAGACAAAAAGTCTGGAGAATTGTAAAAGATCTTGAAAAGGATAATACAATATGGGGTTACACATCAATTGTGGATGAAGGAAAAAAAGGAATGCAATATTATATACTACTTTTGAAAAGAAGCACTAAACCATTAAAACCAGAGGTGATAGAAACTATTTCATCTAGAAAAATTGAGTATTTCATCGAAAAATTAGGTTGTGAATTTGTATCTAGTTTGTATACACATGGTTTTTATGATTGGGTTATCTTGTTTACTGCACCAGATAAGATTTCTGCTAAAAAAGTAAATGAAATTTTCATTGATAGATACCATGATTTTTTAATCGAAATAAAACTTTTAGAAACAGTATTTCCAGTAAAAATCCAAGGTTTTGTAAACCCTGAGATTAGTAAATTTAGTGATCTATTTTAATGATTTATTAGCACAAAAACAACAATAAATACTTGTTAAAGAAATAAAACTAATATATCAAATATAACCTACATATTCACTTACATAACGATTTGCATTACATAGGTGCATATAAAATATAAATAATGATAAAAATATTTTTATAGTGGGATGTACGGATGCTGAACCCTTTCGAGAATATAGTAGAGGCATTTAATGGTTTGAAAAACAAAAACATAAGGTTTAATCCAAAACCTTGGAAAGAAACAACAAAATTAACCTCATCTACACCTGTTACCACCTTAAATGACAGTTTTGTTGATCTTCACATGGAAGTAGCAAGAAAAGTAGATGTTCTCATAGCTGAGATGGAGAAAAACCAACCTGAAAATAAAGATTTTTCCCAGGAAAATATACAAACTACATTGAAATCATAAAAATAAAAAGATTAATGCCTTAAGTTACTCTAATTCAGATTAATAAATAAAAATAAAACTAAAAAATTTTAAATACTGATATACAATACAAAAAATAGAGGGATGCAAGGATAAATAGAAAATAAAAATAGTGAGAGATATATTTATTGTTAGATAGGAAGGGATGTAGTTTGTATCTAAAAGAAATAAGAATGGAGAATTTCAAGTCATTTGGTAAAAAACTTACCGTCCCTTTTTTCCCAGGTTTTACTGCAATAACTGGACCAAATGGGTCTGGAAAAAGTAATATCGCAGACGCTATACTTTTTGTTTTAGGTCCTAAAAGCTCGAAAGTCATGCGAGCAGGAAGGCTTACTGATCTTATTTTCAATGGCGGGAAAAAAAGAAAAAATCCTGCAAAAAATTGTACAGTATCACTTGTTTTTGATAACAAAAAAAGAAGAATGCCAGTTGATGATAACGAAGTAATGCTTACCAGGAAAGTAAAAAGAGCACCTTTAAAAGATGATCCTGATAACTATTATAGTAAATTTTACATAAATGGTAAAAGTGCAACTTATTCAGATTTTGAAAATATCTTGATACATGGCAGAATGTCAGGAGATGGATACAACATAGTAAAACAAGGTGATATTACAAATCTAACTGAGATGGGAGGAGCCGATCGCAGAAGAATAATAGATGATATTGCAGGCATTAGTAACTTTGATAATGATATTAAAAAAGCAGAAAAAGAAAGAGTCAATGTTGACGAAAATCTAGATAGAATAAAAATAATTCTAAACGAAATTAACTCACAGATAAGACAGCTTAAAAACGATAGAGACGAGGCATATAGATATCAAGAACTAAAAGAAAAATTGTATGAATTAAAAGCAAAAATTGCACTTAAAAAGAAACATGACGTAGAATCACAAATAGCAGAGATAAACAAACAAATAGAATCTTATGAAAAAGAAAAAGAAAAATTTGATGAAAAAGCTAAAAAACTAAAAAATAAGTATTCGGAAACACAAAAAAATCTTGAAGAAATAGAACAAAAAATAGGTGACGTTGGTGGAGAAGAAGCAAAAGAAATAAAAGAAGAAATTGAAGAGATACGTGCTGAAGAAATAAAGATAGAAGAGAGAATAAACTATTCTAGTGATGAGATAAGAGAATATCAAGAAGAAGAAAATGAATTAAAAGTTAGTATTGAGTCTTTTGAAAAGGAGTTAACTGAAAATAAAGTAAAACAAAACGAATTAACTAAAGAACTCGATGAAAAAAAAGAAATACTTGAGAAAAAAGAAAAAGAACTTAAAGAACTCAAAGAAAGCATCGCCCAGTCTGATGACAAATCAATGGATTTAAGCCACGATCTAGCAAAAATGCGGGAGGAATACGATCAAAAAAACAGTGAAATACATGAATTGAAACTTAAACGAAACAGGTTTACAGATAAATTAGAAAGCCTTGAAACACAAATTTCTGAATTACAGGAGACAAAACAAACATATGAGTTTGAAATAAAAGATATTAATTGGCAGATAGAAGAAGATAAAAAACAAAATAAGGATAAAAACAAACACACCAACAAACTTGAAAAAGAACTTTTTGAAAAAAAGAAAGAAGAATCAGATATAACCGAAGAGCTTACCGATCTGGATAACGCCATTAGAAAACTACAAAGAGAACAAGCAAAACTCCAGGCGGAATTAGACGCTGCGGAATCTGTGAAAGGTAAATATAACCGTGCGGTAAACGAAATTTTAGAGGCCAGAAATGATTCAAAATTAGATGGTATCATAGGAACAATAGCTGAGCTAGCACAAGTAAAAGATAAATACCAAACTGCAGTGGAAGTAGCAGCAGGTGGAAGAATGCAGTCTATTGTTGTAAAAGACGATAAATGTGCTTCAGATGCTATAAGATATCTTCAGAAAAAAAATTTTGGAAGAGCTACTTTTTTACCTTTAAATAAAATGGCTTCAGGTAAACCACGTGGGAAACCATTGATTGCAGTTAAAGATGAGAAAGCTCATGGTTTTGCTATAGACCTAGTAGATTTTGATGAAAGATACCATAATGCTTTTTGGTATGTATTCAGAGATACAGTGGTCGTAGAAACACTTGAGGATGCAAGACGGCTTATGGGTGGGGTACGACTTGTTGATCTTAAAGGAAGCCTTGTCGAATCAAGTGGTGCTATGAGTGGTGGAAATATATCAAAATCGAGACTAACATTTAGTAAAATAGATAGGAGTAAACTAGAAAATATAACAAATGAACTTGAAAAAGCAGTATCTCACCAGGATAAACTATCTGAGGAATTGTCCAATGTTAGAAAAAAGACTACTGAAATTGAAAATAAGCTAGGTGAAATTAGAACTAGCGGGGAAAAAGAAATTCAGATAAAAGATCTTGAGCTAAGAAAAAAAGAGTTCAAAGGAAAAAACGAGCTATTGAAAAAAGAACTTGAGGAAAAAACATCTGAAAAAGAGGAACTTGAGAAAAAGAAAGAAGATGTACTTGAGAAAATAAAAAGTTACAAGGAAAGACTTGAAGAACTTAATCAAATAAAAGAAGAAAAAGGAAAGCTTCTTTTAAAGGGTACCAAAAAAGAATTAGCTCAAAAATCAAGGATACTAGATGGAGAAGTATCAAGTTTACAGGAAGAAATAATGGGTTTAAAAAGTAACAAGGATGCTATTGATAAAAAAATTGAGTTGATAGAAGAAAGAAAAGATGAAATCGACAATAACATATCAGAAAAAACTAACGAAACGAAAAAACACAAAGAAAACATTGAGGAATTAAAAGAAAAAAGAGATGAACTAAGGGGAAAACTAAATGCTCTAATGCAAGTTGAGCAAAAGGTCACTGGAAAAATCAAGGATTTAACAAGTGAAAGAGATAAAATATATAAAGAAACCGTAAACATTGAAAACGAGCTAGATAAAATAAATACAAGAATTGAATCCTACTATGATCTTATATCACGTGCTAAATATCGTCTTCCAACACTTGATTCAACAGTAGAAGAATTAAAACAAGAGATAAAACTATATAATGTGGAAATCTCAGAGGGTACTAAACTTGCAAATGTCGAATCTTTAAAACAATCAGTTAAAACTGTAGAAGAATCAATGCGTGAACTTGAACCTGTGAACATGCGTGCACTTGAAGAATATGAACATCAAAGTGAGAGAAAGAAAAAACTTGATGAAGATACTAAACACTTAAAGGATCAAAAGAAAGATTTGATAAAACTAGTAAATAGTGTTACAAAAAAGAAAACTGATAGATTTTTTGAAGTATTTGATTCGATAAATGAGAATTTTAAGGAGATTTACTCCCAGCTTTCAGAGGGAGGAGAAGCAGAATTAAAACTTGAAGATCCAGATAAACTATTTGAAAGCGGTCTAACTATTAAAGCCCGACCTAGAGGAAAAAAGGTATTGTTACTATCAGCCTTATCAGGTGGGGAAAAAAGTATTGCCTCTTTAGCGTTTATTTTTGCTATTCAAAGATATGATCCAAGCCCATTTTATGTACTTGATGAAGTAGATATGTTTCTTGATGGGGTAAATGCAGAAACTGTCAGCCGAATGGTAAAAAGACGTGCAGAAGAATCACAGTTTATAATGGTATCACTAAGAAAAATTGCTTTAAAAGAAGCAGATCACGTATACGGCGTAACCATGAGAGAAACAGGTATTTCTGACATGATAGGTAACATTAATCCAAGCGCAGTCGGACCTGAAGGAGAAATAAAAAGTGAAGGAGGTAAGTTAATTGCAGCAGGCTAAAATTGATAACGAAGTAATTTCCCATTTATTATTTCATAAATCATTAATTGATGAAAAAGAAGATGGACAAAGAATTAATCATTATGTGTCTATGCTCCAGAAAACAAATGAAGGAGAGCACATATCAATAGAAAATCCGTTTGATAGATCAATAGCAATAGCTTTTGAACTAGTTATGCAACAACATCTAAATCCATGGGATATTGATTTAGTTGGTTTTAGCACATTGTATTTGAAAAGAGCTAAAGAGGAAAAAATAGATTTGATTACTGCTGGAAGAATAATACTTCTAGCTTGGAAAGTATTAAAGTTACAAAGCGATGATTTAGTATTAGCAACAGAACAACAAGAAAAAGATACTTATGAGCCTTTAGAATGGGGAGATATCCCTCAAGAGATGTGGTTTAGTGAAGATGATGCATATTCATATACTAATCTAGTAATGAAAACACCTGAGCCGCCTATCGAACAGCCGGTTAGAAGAAACAAGAAAAGAAAGGTTTCTTTGATAGAATTATTGGATGCATTTGATCAAGCAAAAAAAGAAGCAGAGGAGCATCAACTCATAGAAAAACAAAGAGAGCTAGAAAGAAAAAGACTCTCAGAACAGGCAAAAAAAAGAATGAAAGGTACAGCACATGAAGATCCTTTAGAAAAAGATATCAAAGAAACATGGAATAAAATAAAAAATATACCTAAAAAAATTATGGCATTATCTGATTTATGTGACATTAAAAACAGAGATGAAACAATTAAGCTTTTGATGTCTATACTTTTTTTAGCATATGACAATAAAATAACAGTTTATCAGAAAAAGTTTCCATATGGAAAGATATATATTAAAAACAAAGGATACAGTTAAAAAAATATTTGTTTGAGGTTGAAAAAAATGGGTGTTGAAGAAAAACGCCTGGTGGAATCAGTTTTGTTTTCTGCGACAAAACCAGTTAGTATAAACGAACTTAAAACTTCAACTGGTCTTGGGGCAAAAAAAATAAAAAAGATGATTGAAGAACTTATTCAAGATTATAACATAGATAGAAAAAGCGACACATCAATAAAAATAGTAAAAGCAGGCGACAAATATACTATGCAAATAAAAGAAAAATATTCAAATAAAACTATGAATGTTGCAGAACCTGAGATTGATTCCAATTTATTAAAAACACTTACCCTTATAGCTTTTCATCAACCAATTAAACAATCAAACCTAAGAAGAATGATTGGGACAAAAGCATATGATCAAGTCGACCAGTTATCTGAAATGAAATTAATTCATGCAAAAAAACATGGTGCTACAGAGATGCTGACAACCACAAAAAGATTTCCAGAATATTTTGGAATTGATAGTACAAAACCTGAGGATATAAGAAATTTTTTAATGAAAAAAGTTTCAGATAAAATAAAAAAATATATGTGAAAAATTTGTTTTTTTTAGTTATTGGTAATAAATGTAAAGAAAGTTGGATAGAGTTGTAAAATAATATTTTTAAGTAACAAAAACAAAAGAGTATAAATGAGTTGAACGGGGAAAGAAAAAAAAACACGTTTTTTTCTCATCCTTTCACCTCCTCTCCTTACCACCTCCATATCCCCGTTCAACATACTTTTATATTTGCTGTTTTATAAAAGTATTCGATAAGCTTTATATAGTATGATACATATTAACGTTTGTTAATAAAAGATATATAGGGGGTATAAAATGAAAACTCTTTCTTACTTTGTGGTAGGGCTCCTAATAATTAGTAGTCTTGCTGCGATAGGATTAGGAAAATACGCTAGTGTAAGTGAGGAAAAGAATCTCACAGGGAATATTGAACAATTTTTTGGAAATCCACAGACAATAGAAAAAGAAATTGAAATTGGTACTTTTATAGAACTAACTATGGAAAACACAAATGCAGTATCATATAAAAGTGGTGAACCATTGCTACCAATCTATAGGCAGACTATTGAATTACCTTTCGGTACAACAATTTCAGATATTGAAGTAAATAAAAAAGGTGTAGAAACCTTAACTTTAAATGAAAAAATATTACCAGCTCCTGAACTCGTTTTACAGGGTATGGAAGATGAAAGTAAAATTGAATACAAACCAGCTGATGAAATCTACAATGCAGATCAATACTACCCAGAGGAGAACTATAAATATAGTATAGGTGCAGGTCTTGATGATGAATTTAACCATGTTAACTACTTAACGTTGACTACATATCCAACAAGATATAATCCAGTTGAAAATAAGATAGAATATACAAGAGAAATAACCATTGATATTGAATATTCAGAACCCGAACAAAATCCTTTTAAATCAACCAGTGAATATGATATGGTTATAATCGCACCAAATAAATTTTCTTCAAAATTAAATGAATTAGTCCAACATAAAAATAAATATGGAATACAAACCACAATAAAAACAACAGAAGATATTTATGATGAATATTCTGGTGTTGATAAGCCTGAAAAAATAAAATATTTTATTAAAGATGCAATAGAAACTTGGGATATAAAATATGTCTTACTTGTTGGTGGATTGAACTCTTTAATTGATGGATCATCAAGGGATGACGAGAATCAGGGTTCAAAAGACTGGTATGTACCTGTAAGATATACAAATCTTCAAGAGATGGGTGGCACCCATGATCCAGGCTTTATAAGTGATCTATACTATGCTGATATTTATGACTCAGAAGGACAATTTTCCAGTTGGGACTCAGATAGTGATGGACAAAGTGATGGTATATTTGCAGCATGGAAAACTTTTGTTGTGCCAAGAAAAGACATTATAGATTTTTATCCAGATGTGATAGTTGGCCGACTTGCCTGTAGAAACACAAACGAAGTAGAAACTGTTGTAGACAAAATCATAGATTACGAAAAATACAAACATAAAACAGATTGGTATGACACAATGGTATTTATCGGCGGAGACTCACACAATGACGCTGGTACAGATTTTATTGAGGGTGAAGTAGCAGGCGATCACGTTTATAGCGAATACATGGATGAATATAACCCAGTTAAGCTATATGCATCAAATAAAGATACTAACCCAAATTATATACCATCTCCAGAAGCCATCGTAAGAGAAATATCTAAAGGATGTGGCCACCTATTATTTGAAGGACATGGTAACCCTGGCTCTTGGAACACACACTGGCCTGGTATATTTAATTGGGGAGATACACCTGGCGGAATATCAATAGCAGATATTCCTAAAATTAGTAACGGCGGAATAAAACAACCAGTATGTGTTATTGGAGGATGTCATAATTCACAATTTAACGTAACCTTAGCTGCAACCCTTGCAGGTGAAAAATACATGTGGACATATGGTGTACCTGTACCCGAATGTTTCTCATGGCATTTCGTAAGAAAAATAGGCGGTGGATCAATAGCAAGCTTTGGTAACACAGGTCTTGGATATGGAGCAGTAGGTGAGAACGGTGATGTCGATGGAGACGGAATAAACTTACCAGATACACTTGAAGCAGTAGGCGGATACCAGATAAGCCTATTTTATGAAACTTTTGACGAGGGAAAAGATATATTAGGTCAATGCTGGGAAGGCTCAATAAGAAAATATCTTAACACATTTCCTGGAATGGAAGACCAAACAGACGCGAAAACTGTTGAACAATGGCCCATGCTTGGTGACCCAAGCCTTAAGATAGGTGGATATCAAGATGTCGGCAAATCAAAAACCAAGGATTTCGATAACTATCAACTACCGACATTCATTAAAGAGTTACTAGACAGAATACAACATCTACCATTGGTACAGTTTATACTAGAAAACATAAAAATAATTACACCTAAATTATAAAGTAGGTTAATAATACCTACTAATTTCTTATTTTTTTCAAGTAACATTTAAACATCTATTGAACATACAGATATAATGGATGCAAAATACTATTGATGCTCTTTATGAAAAGATAAAGGATTTAAAGACAAAACAGGATTTCAAAAATGAAATTAATAAGATTTTATTAGATTCAGATGAACTACTTGATGAAAAAACTGCGGCTCTCTTAATTGTTGATAAATTAGGTAGAAACAATGAAAATCTAATGAAAATCGAAGATATAAAAAACAAAAAAGAGTGCACAATAATAGGCAAGATCACAAAAATAAATAAGCAGAGAGAATACAAATCAAAAAATGGTTTTATTGGAAAAGTGATAAATCTAGAAATATCAGATGATACCGGTAACTGTAATCTTGTTTTATGGAATAAAGACGTAGATTTAGTAAAAAACAAAAAAATAAAAAAGGGAAGCATAGTAAAAATAATTAATGGATATATCAAAGAAGGTTACAATGGTCTAGAGATAAATATTGGAAGATATGGGCTTATAGAGATAAATGAAGATAAAAAAATAAAAATCCAAGAAAAGAAAAATGTAATTGAGGGAGAATTAATTGAAATTGAATCTACAAGACCCTTTTTTAGAGATAATGGTGAGTACGGTTTTGTAACAAATATTAAGATACAATCAAAAAACAAAGAAAAAAGGTTAACTATATGGGATGAAAAAGTAAAAGAGATACAGAATTTCAAACTTGGAGAAAAGATAAGAATTGAAAATATAGATATAAAAAACAAAAATGGTACAGAAGAAATTCATCTAAATAAAAATTGTAGAATAACTAGAATCTAACAACCACCTTGCACATATTTTTTATTTTGATTAAGTGCTAATTCTGCAAGTTGAAGTTCTCTACCTAAATACATAAAATGTTCAGGCTTCAGATTGGGTGTGTTTTTTACAATGGTATCACATAAAGCATTGGCTTTAGTTCCTACAAAGATCTTTTTTAAATTTCCAGAGACAATTTTTCCTTTTTTGTAAACATTTGAGTAATATTCCACGCGAATATATTTTTCTTTTTTATCAAGTTCTATTACAAAAAAACCATTTG
>Ga0272442_10002524_pt1 | contig 26476 bp, 21 predicted proteins | sample SSMForm2O_FD_200262 | JGI IMG/M metagenome (GOLD analysis project Ga0272442, IMG submission 200262) | Marine sediment archaeal communities from Little Sippewissett salt marsh, Falmouth, MA, United States - SSM-Form-2O | ecosystem: Environmental > Aquatic > Marine > Wetlands > Sediment ... | reverse complement strand
CTCTATTGCCCATCTTATGAAGAGGTAGTGTCTGACTCATGCAATATTAATATGTTCCGATTTTCATCAGCATGGGTGGCCCTGTGGGCCATGAACGTTTCATTTTAAAATAAAAAAACTGAATCGTAAATTTCGTATTTACGTGCTGCAAAACGCAGGATTAAATTTTGGACAGCAAGTCTCATTCATGGTTGATAAGACTGCCCGTTATTACCGACTTTGTCTCGGAGATTGCTTGACACATAAAAATCATTTTATATATCTTGCTGAATAGGTTACCGAGGTGCTGATTTCGTTAACGTGTCAAAGTAAGCACCAATGACAGTATTACAGATATCGAAACGTCCTAAGCCGCCTTCCGAGAGATCCCGGAATTTCGGACCACTCGATTTTGTGCTCGCCTTCACTGTCGTGGACGACGCATCTGCCGTGAGGAGAAGGTTCACCCCTCTCGAAGTCCTCGTACTTTCTGACGAGATCGATCGCCTCTTTGATCTCGATGATCTGCCTTCTTTTCAGAAGCTCGGCGAGCTTCTGGGATTCCTCGAAGTCGATCTCGCCGCCGAGACCCCGGCACTCGGACCAGCGGAGGCGACAGTCATCCAGGTAAAAGGGGTAGGTCTGGCAGAGGAGCGGCCTCGCCTTGTAGATCCTGCACCCTTGTTTTGAGTAGTACTTGCAATCCCGGCCCTCTTTTCGGAGGCGCCACTCCAGAGTGTGGAAATTCCCCTCAGAGTCCCACTCGCCCTCCAGGGGGGGCTCGGCAACATCCAGCCAGCCTTCGCCGCCCGCAGCGGCCATGATCGCTCTGATCTCAAAGGGAAAGACGGCGACGCTGTTCTCCTCGCCCCGGCAGCATTCGCCGCACCGCTGGCACCGAAAGCCGATCCGCTCAATCTCGCGGGCTAGTTCGTCTGCGGAGAAGCGCTCGGCCCGCGCGAGCTGGAGCGCGAGATTCGCCAGCATCTCCTCGGCCTCAGCTCGATTCACCGGCCCCTAACTCCGTTCCCGACATAACTCAAGGAAGTTTTCGAGAAGCAGGATCCCGCCCTCGGTGTGGACGACCTCGGGATGCCACTGGACGCCGTAGAGGGGCCGCGTCTCGTGCCTCATCGCCTCGATCTCGCAGACCTCAGACCTCGCCAGAACCCGGAAGTCAGGCGGGAGAGAGACCACCTGGTCGGCGTGAGAGGCCCAGGTCTTGATCCTCGGGGGAAGGCCCTTCAGGATGTCGTCCTCCTCCAGCACCTCGACATCGACCTCTGCATAGCCGCCAACGGCGCCCTTCTCGACCTTTCCTCCGAAGGTCTCTGCCATCACCTGGAGGCCGAGACAGATGCCGAGGATCGGCATCTCAAGCTTCGTCAGGTACTCCGAGCAGTTTCCGGCCCGCGCGAGGGAGGGGCCTCCGCCAAGGATCAGGCCGTCGGCCTCGATCTCCTCTGCTGGCGTCTGGTTTGAGATCATCCTCGCCGATGCTAGGTCCCTTACGCTCCGGTGGATCAAATGGTTGAACTGACCATAGTTGTTTACTACCAGAACTAACATGCTCGCCTCGACTTATATTCGCCTTCGAATTTCGGATGATAGATGATAAACCTTACATCCGTCATAACGGATCAGTCGAACGGATCGATCAGAATCGGATCAGACCAGCTTCTCTATATCTTCCGGCCCCTCGAGGACGACAAAGCCAGGGATCGCCCTCAGCCGCTCGATGTTCTCCTTGTCCAGAGGCCTCGTAGTGACGGAGATCGCGGCCCGCCTTATGGCGCCGTAAGGGCAGAGATCTCTGCAGATACCGCAGCCGTCGCACCTCACCAGATCGATCTGCTCCTCGATGGCGCCCTTTGGACACGCCTCTTTCGGCTCGCAGGCCTCGCACCGCCTGCAAAGATCTCTATCGATGGTGTAGGGGGGCTCGGTCTCAGCGCTCTCCTGGACGTCGGTGGGGAGAACGTAGACGGAAACCCCACCCTTGTTGGCGAGGGCCGCGGCGTTCGTCGGAAGGCTGTCAGCTATTCCGCAGACGATCTTGGCTACGGTGTTGGCGGTGGCGGGGGCGATTATCAAAAGGTCGAACCTGTTCATCATGAACCGGCCGGTCTTCGGGCTGCTCGCACCCTCCTCCCGCTCCAGAAAGACCTCTTCCAGGTATCCGCCCCCCGAGACCTCAGAGAGCTGATCGAAGAGGCCGTACATCCTCGCGACCTCCTCACCGGCCCGCGAGACGAAGGTGCATACCCTGTTTTCTCGCGAAATCTCCCTCATAGCAGTCACGCTCTCGGCCAAATAGTGTCCGGCTCCCGTAACGGCCCAGGCGACGTTCTTCATCGATCGACTCATCCTCCAGACTGACGGATCATCAGCTCTGACGGCTTATCACTCCAACGGTCCGGATCGGCGCCCTAGAAAATAGAGAAAATATATAAAATATCATCTTGAATAGATTAGGTGAGGCTGATACTCCAAGTCAGCCCCGGGGAGATAGAAACATGACTCACCATTTCGAGAACGCCCTCATAGGAGAGGCGCTGGTCGGAGAAGGGCCCGAGATCGCCCACATAGACCTCGTCATCGGGAGAAAGGGAAGCGCCGTGGAGCAGGCCTTCGTGACGGCCCTCGCCTCGCCGAGGATGGGCCACACCCCGCTTCTCGCGGTCCTGGAACCGAACCTTCAGCCCAAGCCCGCCACCCTCATGGTGAACAAGGTGACGATCAACAGCGCCAGCCAGGCCCTTCTTATGTTCGGTCCGGCCCAGACGGCGGTGGCCAAGGCGGTGATGGACTGCGTCGCCGAGGGTACTATCCCCGAGGCGGATGCCGAGGACCTGCTCATCATCGTCTCGGTCTTTATCGAGTGGGACGCCGAAGACAGAAAAAAGGTCCACGACTACAACTACAGGGCGACGAAGCTCGCCATCGAGAGGGCGATGGGAGGCGAGCCGACGGTGAAAGAAGCCCTCGCGAAGAAGGACTCGGCGAAACATCCCTTCGCATGAACTACCTCAATTTTCTCTATTTTGTGGTTCGTGGACGAAGCGATATTCAAACGAGATAGGCCATCGGTCAAACCGCCGATCAGCGCCCAGTAAAGGGTCGTGGCGGCTCAACCTCGACCGAGCCGGTTTTAGGCTTTCTTTCGCCTTCTGGGTTCCTTCGCCCGAAAAACTTTATTGTCATGAGATACATACTGATTAAATTGCATATCTATATGCGACTTACATCTAGTTCATGTGAAACGAGGGCTCGGAATCCAGCCCCGACGAGAATTTGATGTGAAAAATAGATACTTAAAATCATAAATCGTCGATTTCGGTCAGAAAATGAATTTGTAAGAATGAATTTGTGGTCGAAGGCTGAGAGGTATTCGAGATGAAAGATCCTTTACAGAAGGTGAACGCCGAGGACGGAAGAAAAAACGCCTTCGGCGGATTTATAAAAAGGAACTGCCGTAACACGTTACGGCTAGCTCTGACGCTATTGATTCTTGGAACTTTTGCAATTTCTGCGGCGGTGGCCAACGATACGCCTCAGTTCCAGTCGCTGACTGCGAACCCTTCCGGTGATCAGAACGCCGGAACGACGATCTCCTTGACAGCTGCGGCGTCGGGGCCGGCCAACATTTGGTACAGGTTCTGGCTCAATGGACCCTCGACAGGCAACAAGTGGGCACCAATGACCGCCTATACCACCACCCCTACATTCTCCTGGACGACGACATCGGCTGACGTGGGACAGAACACCTTCAGAGTATGGATCGCGGGTCAGGATTACGGTAGCCAGGACAAGTGGGACGCATTTGGAGACGCAACGATAACCATCAACCCGGCGCCTAAACCTAACCAGCCCCCTGTGGTCACGGCCCTGACCCCGAACAGATACAGCCCCCAAATAGCCGGGACCAGGGTGACCTGGACGGCATCGGCGAGGGATCCCGATGGTGACCAGATCCTCTATCGGTTCTGGATGAAGGGACCCTCCACTGGAAACATCTGGAAGGTGGTCAGAGACTGGACAACCAGCAACTCCTGGACCTGGTCGACGAACACCGGTGACGCTGGACAGTACGATTTCTGCGTCTATGTGAGGGACGGAAAACACCAGCCAGCTGGGCGCTACGACAGCTGCACAGGGTACAAAGGCTACCAGCTGATCATCATCAGGCCGGTCAACCTGCCTCCGACGGTGACAGCCCTATCGCCGAGCAGACCAAGTCCCCAGACTGCTGGAACCAGCATAGTATGGACGGCGTCGGCCTCAGACCCCGAGAGGGATACCCTCTTCTACAAGTTCTGGCTGAGGGGACCGTCCACAGGAAACACCTGGACGGTGATCAGGGACTGGTCCACCAGCAGCTCCTGGGCCTGGTCTTCGAGTCCGGGTGACGCGGGCCTCTACGACGTATACGTTTACGTCCGAGACGGAAGGCACGAGTCGGCATCCCGTTACGACAGCGCCAAGGGATACGGCGGATACCAGCTGACATCCCCTGCGCCGATCAACCAGCCTCCGACAGTAACGGCCCTATCGCCGAGCAGGCCCAGCCCTCAGACCGCTGGAACCAGCATAGTATGGACGGCTTCGGCCTCCGACCCCGAGAGGGACACCCTCTTCTACAAGTTCTGGCTGAGGGGCCCCTCCACAGGAAACGCCTGGACGGTGATCAGGGACTGGTCCACCAGCAGCTCCTGGACCTGGTCCTCTGGCGCCGGTGACGCGGGCCTCTACGACGTATACGTTTACGTCCGAGACGGAAGGCACGAGTCGGCATCCCGCTACGACAGCGCCAAGGGTTACGGCGGATACCAGCTGACATCCCCTGCGCCGATCAACCAGCCTCCAACAGTGACGGCCCTATCACCGAGCAGGCCCAGCCCACAGGCGACGGGATCAACGATCATATGGACGGCATCAGCGACGGATCCCGACGGTGATCCCCTCCTCTACCGGTTCTGGATGAAGGGTCCCTCCACGGGGAACTCCTGGACAGTAGTTCAGGACTGGAGCGCCAGCCGCACCTGGACCTGGTCATCAGGTCCAGGCGACGCCGGCGAGTACAGCCTCTACGTCTACGTCCGGGACGGAAAGCACGAGTCAGCATCCCGTTACGACAGCGCCATCGGCTACAGTGGCTACCAGCTAGTCAGCTCCGGCGGCGTCTATCAGCTCACTGCTGGCGACGTGATCCAGGACAGGCCCTCTCTCGTCTATGCGGATGAGGATTACCTCCTGGCCTACCAGTCCTGGGAGACGGGCTCCTTCTACAGCGGCGACATATTCCTCAAGAGGTTTGATTCCGGCTGGAACCAGCTCCAAAAGGCTAGGGCCACCAGCGATACGGCCTACCAGGACACGCCTTCGGTGATCTTCTCCGATGGATACTACTACGTCGCCTACGTATCCGACGAGACGGGAAACTGGGACATATTCATGAAGAAGTACGACGAAGATCTGAACCTCATAGATACCAGGAGGCTGACCACCTCCCCGGCCGATCAGGACAGACCCTCTCTCGTCCGGGCAGGAAGCGACTTCTACCTCGCCTACCAGTCCTGGGAGACGGGCTCATCTTTCGGCGGCGACATCTTCATCGAGCGGTTCAACTCCGCCTGGACATCGATGCGAAAGGTGAGGGCGACCACCGAGACCAGCTACCAGGACCGGCCTTCCCTAGCCTACTCGGCCGATGAGGATAGGCTCTACGTAGCCTACACCTCCGAGGAGTTTGGAAACCGGGACGTATTCGTCAAGAAGTACGATCGTAACCTGAACTCCCTGGAGAAGAAGAGAATAACCACCAGCTCGTCGAGCCAGGACTACCCATCTCTCATCGTGCAGAACGGCGAGTTCGACCTGGTCTACAGCTCCCGAGAAGGGGTAAGCTACGACCTATACCTGGAGAGGTTCAGCCCCGGCTGGAGCCTGATCGAGAAGGTTCCTGTGACCGGGACCTCCGCCGATGAGATATGGCCATCTCTCATCTACAGCCCCTTCGACGGCCTCCTCTGGGTGGCTTACGTCCTCCAGGACGGCGCGGGCGGAGACATCTTCGTCCAGCCCGCAAGATCCATGGATTCGATGGCCGCTTGCTGGGCAGCGATGGACTTCAGTGCTACAGGGGCTTACAGCCCCTACACCCTCACCGTCAAGTTCTATGGACCGGCGGGGCAACTCGCCGACCCCACGAATTTGAGGCTAACCTGGAACCCCGCTGACGCCGTCTTGACCAGCAGCACCCTCAGGAAGGTCTCGACGGGAACCTATCAGCTCGATTCGCGGTTCGGATCGGCGGGCCTCAAGACCTTCACCGTCAGCTCCACCGTCGCCGGATGTAGCGCCGAGAGCATGGTGACAGTCCAGGTGACCTGATTTCAACGACAAAAAAACTCTGGCCAAAAGAAGATAGATCGGCGGCGCAAGGCAAGCGCTGCCGATCGCCGACATTTTTCAGCATCCTCGATATGGGATTTTAAAAACTACGGCGGGGACCGGTCGAAGACCGCGACGTAAAGCCTCTTGTTGTGCTCATTTATCGTCCTTAGAACGTCCGACGCCGCGTAGACATAGATGCCCAAGATCAAAGGGACCAAAACGAAGCTCGCGCTTCCAAAGGCCTCGCCAGAGCTGATGGGACCGAGTCCGCGAAGAGAGAGAAAGGTCGCGAGCAGTACAACATCGGCCAGCATCAGGATCGTGCCCTTGGCCGCCTTGCCCGCGTAAATCAGGCCCGCTCCTGCAAACAAGAACACAACCAGCAGCAGGCCCACCACAGGCTTCTTTCGCTCCAGCTCGTAGAACATCGCCTTCTCCATCTCCGGCATCTTCTGGGCGTTCTCCCATATTATCTGGAATTTCTCGTCTTCTCTCATGCCAAATGCCTCGATCTTAATGAGTCAGGTCGATTTAAAGGTTAGAGTTTTCCCCCAACCGACGAAAAGTATTTTTATAACATTATGCGTAACTGATATATATCTACAATATATATCGACTAAGAGGTCAAATTGGGGGAGAGCCATGTTAGCCCTTGTAGCCATCATCGCAGGTTCCGTAATCACGGGATACTCAGCATACAAGATCCATGCTTTACGGAGGGGACGGGGTCGGAAGCTGCGGGATATGGAAATTTTGAGACGGCTTGACATACCCCCCAAAAAGCAGGTTCGCGTCTGGAGCTTCCTCATGGTTCTGGGGCTCGTCCTCCTCACCCCGGGCCTGGGCTATCTCCTCTCCATAGATCCGATCTCAGGCAGCGGGGGCGAAGCGCCGTATTCGAATCTTAGGGCTTCCCCCTCAAGCAGCCCCACCATGGTTCCACCCTCAGAAAAACTGGACAACACTCCTCGAACCCTCAACGATGAGGGATTCAGCAGGATCTTCTTCGCTTCATCTGGTGGAGGCAGCAGCAAAAGATCCTCTTCTGGTGGAAGCAAAACGACTTCATCTTCTTCTTCGAGCGAAACCGCCACCAGAGTCGAGGAATCATCTGGGGGCGGAGACTCGACCGCTCACGTCTCTTTGCTAAATGATGATGCAAAGGTTTCCGGAGCTGGATTGGCTTCAAGCGGCCCGGAGATCGACACCGCATCCGAAACGACCACTAAAGCATCAGTCGCCAAACCCGAGGACCGAAGAAGCAAGACAGAACCGAAGCCAACCGAATCGTCGACCGAATCCGCCAAGATCGACAAGGCGCCTGAAAAGACCTCCGCCCAAGGAGCGCCAGAGCCATCAGAGATCAGTGGGGAGACAAAACCGACTCCGACCAGATCCGCTATCGTCGAATCTGAGCCTGAAAAGAAGACAACTTCAAGCACCTTGGGATATTCGGCGGCTGAAACCGTGCCCAAATCGAATCCCTTCGAGACTTTGACCGAATCCGTGACCATCGACGTTGAGCCCGAAAAGAACACAGCTCCCGATATCACAGGAGATTCGGCTGTTAAAACCGTGCCCGAATCAAACCCAGCCGAGACTTTTACCGAGCCCGTAATCGCCGAATCAGAGGATGAAAAGAACAAGACTCCAGAGACATCCGTATTTTCGGAGATCGGCGACGAACCCGAATCGCCCTCGTCCACCATTTCACCAGAGCCTTACGATTCCGGAGTTGAGTCGGGCCTGCCGGCAACCACGCCCGCGTCCGCGGCCTCAGACCTCATCGAAGAACCTGATCTGTCCCGATCCACTCCAACGATCGAAAATCCGGCGACGAGCAACATATCCGATCCGCCCGCCGTCCCAGCCGCGAAGACGGAGCTGCAGATAGACGAAGTTAAGAAGCTCAAATTCAAAGAGGTGCCCACATCATCGACCGATGGAAACGGCAACGATTCAGTTGAGGGGACAGAACCGACAAACAACTCGTTGCCGAATCTGGATGGCCCCTTCGGCGATTTCGAAACGGGACCCAGGCTCGACACCTTCGGCAAAGGGTTCGACTTTGATACGGAGTTCGAAAATTTCACATTGACTCCTGGGCTCGTTACGAGAAATGAAAAAAATAATACATCAAGCTCAGTACCGATCATGGAGTTTGAAAAGATTGATCTCGGATCGGACTTCCGCGGAGGATTCGGCTTGACCCCGGCCAGCCCCTTCGGATGATCTCAAAAGGAGTTTCGCCGACGATCAGACGTTTAAGTTGCTTACTTGGGTCCAGGATGCGGGTGGAAATGGAGTTTGGAAAGGCCGATATCGCAAATCTGAAAAAGGTCAGAGCTAGTAGGATATCCATCGTCCTCTTCTTTTTGCTATTCTTCTTATTTTTCTTCTCAACGGCTCAGGGAGAGGAGCTTTCTGCCAGCGACTGGGCCGAGACGGGAAACGCTCAGGCCGGAAGAGGCGAATACGAGGAGGCGGTCAAAAGCTACGACCGGGCGATAGGGCTTGATAATTACAACCCCGACCTCTGGTACAACAAGGGCCTCGCCCTCACCAGCCTTGGCAGATTCGATGATGCGCTCTACTGCTATCAGAGGGCCACGAACATTAAGCCCTTCGACGCCGACATCTGGCTGGGCAGGGGGGCGGCGCTCTCCGGTCTGGGCCGGTATGAAGAGGCTCTGGAGTGCTACGACCGGGCGGTCGAGTTCGACTCCGAGGACGCCGACGCGTGGAACAACAGGGGCACGGTCCTCGCAAAGCTCGGCAGGTATGAAGAAGGGCTCGATAGCTACGATCGGTCGATCGAGATCGAGCCCGAGGAAGCCGACGCCTGGAACAACAAGGGCACGATCCTCGCCAGGCTCGGCCAGCACGAAGAGGCCCTGGAATGCTACAGCCGAGCGATAGAAACCGAGCCCGAGGACGCCAACGCCTGGAACAACAAGGGGTCTGTCCTTCACCAGCTGGGTCGACATCAAGAGGCTCTGGAGTGCTACAACCGGGCGATTGAGCTCGATCCGCTTCATGAGTACGCCTGGCACAATAAGGGGCTGCTCGTCCCCACCCTCGACGATGAGACCAAGGACGCGTTTGCCCTCTCTAGAAAGAGGATTTACGTTGAGGCCGAAACGAAAACCGCCCCTAGTCTCATCGAGGACGAGAACGCCAACGCAGAGGATGAAAAGGATAACCAGAAGATTCCGGGTTGGAGGATTCCCCTGTTGATCGCAGCGATCCTGGTGGCGGGGCTCCTTTTAAATCTGGGCGGTAAAGGAAGGGCCGTTTACATCGATTCACTTCAGTCGTCTCTAAGCAGGCTCGTTCTGATCGGTGACAGATCTCTAAAAAGGCGCTGACCATGAAAATACAGCTGAATTTTTTTGTTCTATTGATGGCCGTCGTCGCCGCAACAGCGGCGGCTGCACCCGACGAGGCCAAAGGAACGGTGATAGGAGTCGAGAGCGGCAATATCTTCGATGTCCGGATCGACGAGGCAGATCCCCGAACCGGATCGGAGGTGGAGAGGGTGATATTGGCGGGAGTCATTCTCCCACCCGTCGAATCGGTCGAGGGGAAGGCCGCAAAGAATTTCGCAGAAGCTCTTCTAATGAACAGGACCGTTTGGCTGGACATCGATGACCGCAGCTGCAACGGCCGAGATCCCCTGGGAAGGCTCATCTGCGTCGTCTATCTGGAAAAACCAGCTGGAGGGATCAACCTGACCCACCCCTTTAACAGGATTCTGGTGGAGGCGGGACATGCTGAGGTCGGCGGCTTTGAGGACGGCGAGTTAGATCCCAAGTACTGGTGGCTGGCCGAAGATCTCCCGTTAGAAGAGAGATCGAACCATGTTGTGATCAACGAGGTGGAGGCAAACCCCCCGGATTACGACAAAGACAACGAGTGGGTGGAACTCTACAACGACGGACTTTACGATGCAGAGGTGGGCAACTGGACTCTGACGACCGCCGGCGGGTCCGTGGTAACAATTCCGCCGGGGACTATCGTCTTGGCGGGGTGGTTTTTGGTGGTCAAGTCCGACGGCTACTGGCTCCAGAACAGTGATGAGACGGTGGTCCTGAGAGACGAAGATGGTCTGGAGGTCGACAGGACTCCGGTCCTGGACGACGGGGACGATGACGACTACAGCTGGTCACGGTACCCCGACGGCGGTGTGGAGTGGGTCTATATCCCGTCGAGCCCAGAACTTCCCGTTCCAGAAATAGAGCTGGCGGCAGCCACCATCTCCGATTTGGACGAGGAGGACGAGAACTGGCTTCGATGGTCCGACAGCTGCTATCCTTACGGCCTCTGGGTGGTCTCTGACTTTCTCCAGTAGAGGCTCTGAAGATGCAGTTTTTGTTCCCGATTCACGATCCCCATCCTTCCTTTTTATAGCTCCAACCTCGAATGGTGATTTCGATGAGCCGGACTGAAGAGAAGCTCTCCCCGGAGCTTTCCATCATTCTGCCCGAGGAGGACGGCCAGTGCCCGATGCGCCGATCGCCCGGTCGAGGCACTGTTGGGGCAGAGGGAGATCGAGAGGGCCCACCTCAGGCATGAGGGGAGAAACTGTCTCGTGGTGGCAAATGCCTTGCATCTTCTCCGATTCCGGCCAAAATGACAGGATCTCGGGGTACTTTTATTCTCGCTCCAGCTCCCTCGCCCTCGATAGCGCTTCTTCGGCCTCATCATCTCTCCCGAGAGACTTCAGGGCCAGAGCCATGTTCTTCCAGGCGGTGGTGTACTCAGGGAGGATCTCCACCGCCTTACGAAAGCTTTCCACTGCATCTTGGGCCCGTTTCAGGGCGATGAGGCAGACCCCCTTGTTGTTCCAGGTGTAGAAGTCGAAGGGGTCGATGAGGATCGATTCATCGTAGCACTCCAGGGCCTCCTCGTGCCTTCCGAGGTTGTCCAGGGCCGCTCCCTTGTTGTTCCAGGCTCTACCCGCCCGGGCACCCAGAGGCTCGATCTCTATGGCTCGATCATAAGAGTCGGCCGCCTCCTGAAACTTCCTTGTGGAATGGAAGGCGTAGCCCTTGACAATCCAGGTTCTCGCGTCCGACGGCTCAATCTCAAGGGCCCTATCTGCCGACTCCAGAGCCTCCTCGTGCCGTCCCAGCTCGTTTAGGGCGATGGCTTTCCCCCGCCAGCTTTTGGCGTGATCGGGCTCTATATCCAAAGCCGTCTCGAAAGATTCCACCGCCTCCGAATATCGGTGCTCCTTTCGGAAGGACTCGCCTAGCAGGTGCCACGCCTCCATGAAGAGGGCGTCCATCTCGATCGCCCTCTCAAGAGATTTGACGGCCTCTTCGAAAGAGCCGGAGCTGTAATGGGCGGCGCCCTTCTTGTACCAGTAATCCGGGTCTAACAAGCCGTCACCACCCGGATCAGAAAACAGCTCACCGAGGACATCTTCATAGGGTGAGTCTTTATGCGGAGTGATTGTTAAGCCTTTTCTAGATACGCCGCCCATTAAATAAAATAGAGAGAATTTTGACAAGAGGGGATATGATCCACTTCTCGCCTATCTGAACGGCTGGTCCATCAGCTCTTTATTCGAGGCTTCTAGTTGTGGTATCTGATTGAACCGCTTCATGGCCACGCCTATCAGACTATCCAGTTCCATCCTGCTGACCTTGCCGTCGCTCCTCCGAAGGGCCTTGCAGAAGTGGTAGGTGAAAGCCCCCCTAACAAGCCGCTCCATCTCGATCTCCTGGGCGGTCTGATTGTGCCGACATGCAGACCAGAGGACGTGGTTCAGTCCTGGTGCTATGGCGACCTCCCTGGTCGCATCCGGCCTCAAAAGACCTCTGCTGGGAAGTTCAGGCCAATAATCCAAGTAGAACCCCATATCGAGTGGCGGTTCCAGGTAGCGTACCCTGGGTTTTGTTGCAGCAAGATCTTCACCGGGCAGATCTCTGGTTATAGTCCCCGAATGACAGGCATCTATGATCACTTCCAGGTTCACCCCCTCGGGAAGGTCAGAGAATATACCCCTCAGATCGTCGTCGGATACGTAGATCCCCTCTTCGAAGCTCATGTCGTGAGGACAGAGTATCTCGTCCTTTCTGTCCGGCTCGTCGCCGTCCATGTCTGGCACCCGCGAGCCGTGCCCCGAATAATAAAATACCAGGGTATCGCCCTTTTTTGCTTCGGCCGTCAGCCATCGAAGCCCTTTCAAAATCTCATCTCTGGTGGCCCGACTATTTGTGAGCACCTTCATCTTTCGGAAATTGAAGATGAAGCGCGTGTTTATCATGTCTCTTACGTCGTTTACGCAACCTTCCAGGTCAGGTCCTCCCGGACCCCGGGGATAGTAATCGTTAATCCCCACCAAAAGCGCCTTTGAACTCATCTCGTTCCACCCCCAATCTCTACCATTGGCCTTCAAAGACACCTTCTTCGATTATGGTCCGAATTCGTTTGGTCGATCGGCGTTTCCAAACCCGATCCGACCATCCTTTGTTTGAGACTCATAACCAACTTTACCATATGGATTCGAAGAAGTTATCCGCCGCTTTTGACGTATCTCGGCTCGATAAATGCCATCATGCCAGAGATTAGTAGTTAATGCCCCCTTATTCTATTTAAGATTTTTCAAGATAGTTAGGCGAAGAACTGAATTGTATTATGTTTTGAGTTAGCGTTTCAGCGATCTGATTTGCAGCATCGTAGATCGCCTGAAATATCTCCTGGGCCCTTGTATGGTAATTCTCCCTAAGCTCTTCATCGCGAAGGCCGCTCTCTTCTATTAGATCCCTCAGAGCTGTGATCGAGTCTTGGATGGAACTGGTATCAAATCCGTAAAATTTTACATAAAGGAGAGCGATGGAAAGAATTATGAGCAACCCAATCAACTTCGCCTTAGACCTTCTTTTCGTCCCCCCCTCTCGGAAGTCCGACTTCTCAATGACCTCTCTTTGCCGGAGGCTCCTCTTCTCGGCTACGTTTCTTCGGAGCCGCTCGATCTCTCCAGGACCCCAGAGCCTGACCCCTCGCCTTTCGGCCAGATCCGCCGCAGACCGTGTGAAACCGGAAGACGGCGAAACCAGCACAGAGATGCTTCCAGGATGTCGTTCCCGAGAATTAGCGACCCTCTCGACGTCGGCCTCGTCAACAGGTCGATCAGATTTTTTGAAGTATATGACGTAGGTGATCTTGTGCCCCACCTCATCGGCCTTGGTGGCGATCATCTCCGATCCACCGTCGTCGGATCTGGTGGTCTTGGCAACCCTGTAGCCGTTCAGCTCGATCAGATCGACAAGTTCTTCCTCGAAACCGTATCCTGCCCCCTGTGGGTTCAGTCATCTCGCCCCCGTTTCATATTCCCCCCATCCGATGCGGTCTTGAGATTATTTGACCCTTTCCCGCGTTTTGTCCACGGCGTGGTGCCATCGAACTTCAAAGGTCATCCATAAGGCCAATACCTTATATATTATGATATTCTATGGTTATTTATAGTTGGGGCAAAGTTTGGTCTGATGCCTCCGGCCAAACCCTGGATCATGGCATCGCCGCAGAGAAGCGGAAATTGACCGAACAGGCGCTCCATTATGGCAAGATATATATTGCCAGGCCGCAATTCGCTGTCCGCATGTGCTTGGACGGTGGTGATGAAATATGAGTTCGATGCAATCTGAGATCGCCAGCCGTCTGGTCCAGTTCCTCGACCTGGACACGGATGGAAGAAGGCGTTTCGTTCTTGGAGTCATCCTCGAAGCGGGCGAAATTACAGTGAGCTCTCTTTACAAGGCGGTCAAGGAGCAGTTCGAGACCTCGCGCAAAGTCGTAGCATCGCTCTTGGGATATATCTGTTCCAAGCTGGGAATCCTCAGAGCCCACAAGAAATCCTACCGTCTGCCAACGGTCTACATTCTGAAAGAGGAGTACACAGATCTGGTCAGGTCAGTCCTCAACGCCACCGCTCTTCCCAGCGATTCATGACCCACGTAAAGAACGCTCCACGAACCGCGACCACCCTGAAGATCAGATCCAAGTCGGAACACTGGATCAGCCACTCCAAAGACCCCTACCTCGAGCTGATGCTTCGCCTCTTCCAAGACGAGAAGACAGCTCGACGCGGCAGGGATTTTCTCGACATGGTGGAAGAGGGACAGAATAAGGGCGAACCTCTGAAGACCAGAGACTGGAAACGGGTGATGGAAGATCTGGACGTCTCCAGATCCGCCTTCTACTTCATGAGAAATAAGCTTTTGGGGGCCGGGCTGATCGCCGTCCGGTCCGGAGAATATAGGCTCTCCGGGATGTTCAGCCGCGACTTGGTGGACATGTCCCGATGGTGGTGGACGGCGGTCATGGGAAACGATCCCGAGACGCTGTAGATTTTAGAATTTTATCGGAATGCCAAGAGTTAAAGGGCTGCGGAAAGTTCTCCCATCCTCTTCTCGATGGTCATCACGATCCTGTCATTGTCCATGTACTCCAGGCCCGCTCCGCAGAAAGGACATACGAAGTTGTTCTCGCTAGCCTCGTCAAAGACGAAACGTGCACATCCCCCTACGCATGCGTAGAATATGTTGTTCTTCTCGTAACTGAGCCGCTCTTCGAGCTTCCTCAGAAGTTTTCTGACCTCCGATTCCAGGGCCCGGTCGAGGTTCTCAACGCATAAAGTCCAAAGGTAAGTCAGCCACCCGCTTTCGGGATCCCTCTCCCGCCTGTACTTGGCAAGGCGGTGCTCATAGAGGAGATAGAGCGTCCTTCGGACGGTGTTGAGGCTGATCCCCGTAATCTCGGCAACATATTCGTCGGTAACCTCATCATCGGGCATGCACTCGACGATCAGGAGCCCCTCCTCCCCCACCAGCTTGCGCAGATAAGCGCGGTAGATAGGATCCTCAATCAAAACCAACTGATCACCACTTGCACCACTCGCTTCCCCCAAAGGGAGAATTTGCGTCTTCGATAGTTTTGGCCATCGTATTTTCCTATATCGGAATATCTGTGCACCTATCGCTTATAGCGATTTCCCTGGCCCTGTCGTTTTGATATGAGGATTCAATATTTTTGTAATATTGTTGCCTAGCAGCTTGCAAAACGGGGGATATCGGTGAGATCGTGCCTCTTCGTTCACGAATTTCGCCAATTCCTGTGAATCGATCGCGATCTTCTCAAAAGGATCCACTTCTCTCGCCCCGGATCCTCTCAACAAAACGTCTCTTCTTGGCGATGGCCCTCTCGGCTGCCAGGTCCACCTTCTCCCTCATCTCGTCGAAGTCCCGGACCGGACCCTCATCCACCGCCTTCTTTATGGGGGTGTAGGCCGACTCCCTGAACCGAGGCTCAAAGTCCTTTATCCCGTATCTGGTGTGAAGCTCGACGCTGCGCCCCTCCTCGACCCTTCCGATCCTGTCGATCTCAACCCCAGTGGACCTGATCACCTTCATTATCTCCTCGACGGAGGAGGACGGGGCGATTATGAGGAGGGCGTCTATCGAGACCCCGAGGTAGTCGATCTTGAGGGCCTCCAGCATCTCGAGAACCCTTCTGTTCACGAGCCCGGCCATCTTCTCCTCCTCGAAGACGAGCTTCACCCCGGCTGTCTTCGAGATCTCCTTGGCGTCGCCCCTGATCCCACCGTTGGTTACGTCGGTCATGGCGTGAATATCTACATCGCTGTCCAAAAGGGCTGAAGCTGCCTCCAGGAACTTCACGTTGATCGTCTCGTCGACGACGTCGTGCCAGCCGTAGTAGAGGGCAGCGGCGCAGACAGTCCCCCCGCCGGCCCCCTCGGTCATGAGGATGACGTCGCCGGGGGCGGCGTCCTTTCTCGGCGAAAGGATGTCTGAGACCCCCACCGCCCCCACGCAGCCGGTGAGCCTATTTCCTATCACCATGTCGCCCCCGATCCGAAGGGTGCTCCCAGTTATCAGGGGCACATCGGTCAGCTCTCCGACGGCCGCGATCCCCGCCAGATGGTCGAAGAGGCGGCTGACGTCGCCATCGTCGGCTAAATGAATGTCAGAGAACATGGCAACGGGCCGAGCCCTCATGACCAAAACGTCCCTCAAAGTCGCCCTGGTGACGTGAAAGCCCGCCAAAAAGGGGTAGTCGCTGAGGCGCGAGTGCATCCCGTCGACGGAGAGGACGAGGTACTTTCCTCCGGCCTCGACGGCTCCGGAGTCGTCAAGCTGGCGGGAGTCGACGACGGCGTCGGTCTCCCCGATCACCTCGGCGATCTTCTCGTGGGCGTAGAAGTCGCCAAGGCCCCTGGACCCGACGCCGAAGTCGCCCATGGTGACGCCGGAGTTCGAAAGCTCGAAGACGTCGCCTTCCGGATTCAAAGTCGCCCTCGCCTCCTCCAGGACGGCTTCCGCCAGCTTTTCAGCATAAGCCCTCGAAATCCGATCGCCCTTCACCTCGATGATCAGGTCGGCCAGCTTCTCTTCGAGGTCGGGGTCGTTTCTCGCGAGGCCCCTCTTGGCAAATCCCTCCAGATCCATGAATGAGGGTTGACCCCGGAGGATAAAAAAGCTCTATCTTCTCCCGAATATCTTCTCCAGCTGGACAGAAGATATGGTGACGGTGGTGGGCCTTCCGTGGGGACAGGTCTTGGGGTTCTCGCAGGCGAATAGCTCTCGCAAAAGATCGTGCATCTCCTTCCAGGCCATCTCGTGGCCGGCCTTTATCGAGCCCCGGCAGGCGAGAAGCTTCAGGATCTCGTCTTTTGCCGTCGCCTCCGTCCCCATCCTCCCCAAAGCGAATAGGTCCCTCAGAACATCGTGGACCGCTTCGGGGCTTTCGAGCCGTTGGCCTATGGCTGGGATCGACCGGACGTGGTATGCGTTCCCGCCGAAGGGATGGATCTCAAAGCCCATCTCCTCCAGAACCTCACCCCACTCCTCCAGCATCACCACCTCCTTCGGCGAAAGCTCCAGGGTGATCGGTGAGATCAGCTCCTGAGATATGGTGCCGGAGGTGTATTTTTTCGCCAGCATCTCGTAACGGATCCGCTCGGCTGCAGCGTGCTGGTCCACCAGGACGAGCCCCTCGGGCCCATCCGCCACGATGTAGAGCAAAAGCGCCTGGCCCAGGACCCTCAGACCGCCAGGCAGCGGGGACGACTCGAGGTCAAGGTCGAGCCGCCCTCCTCCGGAGGTGAGGGGAAGGGTCCTCTGAACCTCCGTCGCCGCGCCGTAGCCCTCTTCGGCAGATTCGATTGGTCTGGAGGTGACCGCTGGCTCATGCACGGCCGTCGCCTCGTCGGCCTCACCCTCGCCCTCCGATACCCCCAGCTCCGTCACCTGGAGAGCTTTCATTTGCTGAGGCCCCGACTCCTTTTCTTCCGCCTTGGAGAGGGCAAGCTGGATCGTCGATGTGAGCATCTCGGCCAGCTCCTCCTCCCTCAAAAACCGCACCTCCATCTTGGCGGGATGGACGTTGACGTCCACCATCGATGGGTCGATCCGAAGGGAGATGACGGCGATGGGGTACCGTCCCGTTGGGATGAAGGTCCTGTAGGCTTCGGTGACCGCTCGAGAGAGGGCCCTTGATCGCACCGATCTTCCGTTGACGTAGGTCATGATCCAGTCGGGGCTGGACCGAGTGATGGTTCGTCTTCCCACCGCACCAGTTACGGAGACGAACTTCGACTCGGCCTCGATGGGTACGAGGTTACGAGCGACATCGCTTCCGAGGATTCGCAGGATGGGATCGTTCCAGCTCTCGGACCGGACCGATTTGAATAGGGTTTTGTTGCCGGAGAATAGCTCGAAGGATATGTGGTGGTTGATGACGGCGTAAGAGGTGACCACGTCCACGATCCTCGCCAGCTCCGCCCTTCCGCTTTTGAGGTACTTTCGGCGCGCAGGGACGTTTCGGAAGAGCTCTCTCACCTCGATGGAGGTCCCGACGGGTGACCCCACCTCGCCCACGTCCACCACTTTCCCATCCATAATCCTGATCTGGGTCCCGGTGACCCCCAGATCCTCTGACTTGACCTTGGTCACTAGGTCGACGGACTTGGCGACGCTGGCGATGCTGGAGAGGGCCTCGCCCCGAAACCCCAGGGTCAATATCCGATCCAGGTCTTCGGCGCCCGAGATCTTGCTGGTGGCGTGCTTCTCGAAGGCGATGAGAGCGTCCTCCCGGTCCATCCCGCAGCCGTCGTCGGTGACCCTGATGAGCCCCTTTCCGCCCTCGGCCACCTCCACCAGGATTTTCGTCGCCCCGGCGTCGATGGAGTTTTCGATCAGCTCCTTGACCACAGAGGCGGGCCTCTCGATCACCTCGCCCGCGGCGATCTTGTTGACCGCGTCCTGGTCCAGGAGCTTAATTTTGGTCATTGCCTTCCCTCAGTCTCTTCTGGTAGAAAGAAAGCCTGTTCAGCGCCTCCAGGGGGGTGAGGGCGTCCAGGTCCAGGTCCCTTATCTCATTGAGGAGGTCACCATTCTCGTCGAGGGCAGGGCCCTCGACCATGAAGCCGCCCCCATCATCGCCCTCATCCTCCTCTTTGCCATTGACCTCTTTGTCGTCGCCTTCTCCGATTCTGGCCCGCGGCTCGTCGAAGAAGATGAGCTGGGTGTACTTGGGCCCCTTCTTTCTGGACCTGCAACCGTTCCCCAGGGGCTCGATCACCGCCTCCCGCTCGATCTCCTTCAGGATCTCCTTGGCCCTGGCCACCACCTCTCCGGGAACCCCTGCCAATTTCGCGACGTGGATCCCGTAGCTCCGGTCGGTGGCTCCGGGGACGACGGTGCGGAGGAAGACGACCGAGTCGCCCTCCTCCTTCACCGCCATGTTGTAGTTCTGGACCCCGGAGAGGACCCCTGCCAGCTGGGTGAGCTGGTGGTAGTGGGTCGCAAAGACCGCCTTTCCCCGGACTCTGTTGTGGATGTACTCAGTTATCGACCAGGCTATGGCCAGGCCGTCGAAGGTGCTCGTTCCCCGTCCGACCTCGTCCAGGAGGATCAGGCTCCCCGAAGTGGCGGAGCCGAGGATCTTAGCCAGCTCGGTCATCTCGATCATGAAGGTGCTCTGGCCGGCCGAGAGATCGTCGTAGGCCCCGACCCGGGTGAAGATCCGATCAACTGGAGATATCGAGGCGAAGGAGGCGGGGATGAAAGAGCCCATCTGGGCGAGGATTACGGCGAGGGCGATCTGCCTCATGTAGGTCGACTTTCCGGCCATGTTCGGCCCCGTGAGGATCAGAAAACGATTGCCTCGCCCGTCGAGGTGGACGTCGTTGGGAACAAAGCTGCCCCGCATCGCCCGGTCCAGGATGGGGTGGCGACAGCCTCTCATCGAGATCTCGCCATTGGCGTTCAGAACGGGCCTGGTGAACTCGCTCTCCGCGGCCACCACGGCCAGGGTGACGAAGACGTCCAGCTCGCCCAAGGCCGCGGCCCTCTCCTGAATATCCCGGGCCCGGCTTGCCGCCTCGGCCCTGATCTTGAGGAAGAGCTCCTCCTCCAGGGAGATAGACCTCTCCTGGGCGGAGAGGACCTTCGACTCCATCTCCTTCAGCTCCGGCGTGATGAACCGCTCTGCATTGGCCAGGGTCTGCTTTCTTATGTAATCGGCGGGAACTGCGGAGAGGTTCGCCTTCGTCACCTCGATGTAGTAGCCGAAGACGTTGTTGTACCCCACTTTCAGGGACTTTATCCCGGTCCGGTTCCGCTCCTCCCTCTCCATCCGCGAGATCCAGCCTCTCCCCTCCCTCAAGAGCGACTTCAGCTCGTCCAGCTCGGGGTCGTAGCCGTCCCGGATGATCCCCCCCTCCCGGATCGCCGAGGGCGGATCGTCTCTAATCGCCCTTCCGATCAATTCCGCCACCTCGCTGAGGGAGCCGAGGTCGAGCCTCTCTTTCAGGTCGAGGAGCCTGCTGGATTTGACCTCGGTCAGGAGCTGGACGATTCGGGGGAGCCGCTCAAGAGAGCCCTTCAGCGCCACCAGGTCTTTGGGTGACGCGGTGCCGCAGGAGGTTCGAGCCACCACCCGCTCCAGGTCGCCACCCCCCTTCAGAGCCTCCCGAATCTCCGTTCTCAGCAGCGAGTCTCCGACCAGCTCCTCCACCGCATCCAGGCGGCCCTCGATCTTATCCGGGGAGATTAAGGGCATCTGAAGCCACTTCTGGAGGGTCCTCGACCCCATGGGGGTGCTGGTCAGATCCAGAAACTCCAGGAGCGATCCCCTCTTGGTCCGGTCCCTGATGTTCCGGAAGATCTCCAGGTTTCGCAAAGTCGTCTCGTCCAGGACCATGAACTCCTTCGGCGAGTAGAGCCTGATCTCGGAGATGTGGTCGAGGGCCAAAAGATGGGCCGATTCGAGATAGGAGAGGACCGCGCCGCAGGCCCTCACCGCCGGGTCCATCTCCATCAGGCCCAATTTTTCCAGCGCCTCTGAGCCGAAGTGGTCGGCGAGCCGGGCTTTTGCCCTCTCCAAGTCGAACTCGCCGTCATCGAGCCTCTGGACCGCCCCCCCACCATCGCCGAGAAGGCGGGGATCGGCGGAACTGGCGATCAAGCACTCGGAGGGCCTGAACTTGGCCAGCTCCCCGGAGAGCTTCTGATCGCCATCCGATAACTCCGTCGCCAGAAACTCGCCGGTGGAGACGTCGAGGAAGGATAGTCCGATCCTGCCATCGTCCTCGAAGATAGACGCCAGATAATTGTTCGACCCCTCCTCCAGCATCGAGGGCTCGATGATCGTTCCCGGGGTTATGACCCGGATGATCTCCCTTTTGACCAGCCCCTTCGCCTTCTTGGGGTCTTCCACCTGCTCGCAGATGGCGACCTTGTAGCCGGCGCCGACGAGCTTGGGCAGGTAGGCGTCGAGGGCGTGGTAGGGGATTCCAGCGAGGGGGATCCGATTTCCTTCCTTGTCCTTCTGCCTTGAAGTCAGAGTTATGTTCAGGACCCGAGCCGTGATCTCGGCATCGCCGCCGAAGGTCTCGTAAAAGTCGCCCATCCGGAATAGGAGGACGGCGTCGCCACACTTCTCCTTCATCCCGAAGTACTGGTCCATCAAAGGGGAGATCTTGACCATGGGCTATCTAGGCAAGATGAGGGCTTCGTCCGTCATATCGGTTTCGGTTTCGGCTTTCGGATCGCAGCAAATACTGCAGCCGATGATCGAGCCGCCGATCCCGTAGATGTCGGCGGTTAGGCCCGCCACCATGTCAGTGGCTATGGGGTTGCTTGAGCCTTTGCCCCAAGCCCGCCATCGCCGCCAACAAATACTGTTCTTCCCCAGTGCGGGCCAGATGCAGAAAAAGAGATGGCAACAAAAACGATTATAGAGAAGATCAGGCCAGAAAAGAGGCACCCATTGGAAATTTTGCCCAAATACACGTTTGAGAGGAAGTGGCAATCCTGAAGGCAAAGTAGAGCACCCAATCACTATGTCCATATCATCGCTCAAGGTCGGGGAGAAGGCAGGTTATACAAAAGCAGAATAAAAAAATGAGGCCGACAGAGAACCATATGTAGGAGCTGCGAGGTATTTGATAAAAATAAAATAAGAAACAAAATAATATTCCACGAAATGCCAGGTCATGTGATCACGAAATCATGATATCGAGGGGGTCCTTCAACAAAACATTCCCGAATCAACGAACTCCAAATGGAAGACGGTGAGTGGCAAGATCGAAGTTTGTAAAACTCCCTCTTACCCTCTACCTTCGTTCCACCTGAATCCAGAAGCTGGTTCAGTACACCCGTTCGTTGTGCATCCTGGTGCTGTAGAGCCGGAAGTTGTCCGAGTTCTTGTCCTGGAAATATATGTAGTTGTACCGGGAGTCGGTCTTGTGGGCCTCATACTCCTCCCTCGCCTCCTCGCGGCACCGCTTGCAGGCGAATAGAGGGACGAAGACGCCAAACCCGCTGTCCGACGATCCGTAACCTCTGACCGCGTCGGTATCTATCGTCATGTAGCCGGGACAACTCTTGTCCGGGCACATCTTAACCGACTCGGTCTGCTTCTCCCGGATTCCGTCGGTATCGTAGAAGATGTTCTTCCTCCTTCGGAAGAAGGGCCCTGCCCTCTCGACCGCCGTCGCCGTCAATTCGTCTCTCGCCTCCCAGATCCCCTGGAGGTACTCGACGGTTCCCTTGATGTTCGCTTCCATCGTCCTCGACATCATGAACTTCCCCGGAACGAAGTCCGGCTCCCGGACGTTCGAGTAGTCGAGGCCGGCCATGGCCAGGATGATCCCACAGTTGACGTAGGGGAGGGCCGTCTCGATGGCGTACCCGCCCTCCAGGACGGCGATGTCCGGGGCCAGCATCTCGTTCAGCTTTGCGTACCCCTGGGCCGAGAACCGCATGTTGGCCAGGGGGTCTGTATAGTGGTTGTCCTGGCCTGCGGAGTTGACGACCAGCTGGGGCCTGAAGTCCTTCAGGATCGGTAGGACCAGCTCCTCCAGGACGTAGAGGATCCCCTCGTCGGGGGTCTCGGGCGGGAGGGGTATGTTGATCGTCCTTCCGATCGCCTTGGGACCGCCCTGCTCGTCGACGAACCCCGACCCCGGATAGAGGGTCCTTCCGTCCTGATGGAAGGATATGAAGAGGACGTCGGGGTCGTGGTAGAAGATCTCCTGGGTCCCGTCGCCGTGATGGACGTCGGTATCGATGATCGCCACCCGCCGGATGCCGTACTTTCGGCGGATGTACTCGACCATTATCGCCTCGTTGTTGACGTTGCAAAATCCACGGTTTCCGTGGGCGACCCTCATGGAGTGGTGGCCCGGGGGTCTGACCAGAGCGAAGGCGTTGGTGATATCTCCTTTCATGTAGGCGTCGGCGAGGACTAGAGTGCTTCCTGCGGCGATGAGGTGGGCCTCGGTGACCAGGGACTCAACGGACGGTATGCAGAAGTGGACCCGAGCGATGTCTTTCAGATCCGCCAGGCGGGGCTTGTACTCCTCCACCTCCGGGAGGTCCATCAGACCCTCCTCGAAGATCTGGTCTTTGGTGTAAAGGAGCCTCTCCTCCCTCTCGGGGTGGGTGGGGGTTATCGCCCAGTCGAAAGCGGGGAAGAATATCAGCCCCATCTTCCGCGCCCTCTCTCGATTCTCCTCTCTTGGATTCGTCATAGCCTTCCACCTCCCGTCCACTCGGGTATGAGGCCTGCGGGAACCTGCATGCTTACGTCCAGGATTCGGCCACTGGTGGACCAGCCCCTGACCATGTTGAATACTTCGCTAGCGGTCACCACCGCCTCCGATGCGTACTCACCGATCCCCATCCTCTCGGCCCTTTCCACTATCAGCCTCTTCGCCATCAATTCCGCCTCCTTCTGCCCGAACTTTCGATCTCTGATCTCTCCGGTCGTCCCGTCCTCGGCGACGGTGTAAAAGCCCCGCTCGGTATCGGCCCTGAAGGTGAGGGTGAGGGTGGGCCTCGCTACGGCGGCGCCTATGGCGTTGGCGACGGTGGCGTTTTCAGGGATTATGCCCTTAGCAGAGAGCCTTTCTGCCACCAGGGGCACCAGTCCCAGGGACCCGCCGCCGACTCCGACGACGTTCTGGGGCCTGATCTTCTCCTTCTGGAGTATCTCCCAGACCCGATAGGCGGGCTCCTGCTCCCAGGCGAGGAACATCCCGTTGATCTCCGATAGGAGCTTTTCGACGGCCGCGTCTACCACCTTCTGGGCCGCCTCCCCGGCGGAGCAGCCGAGGTCTTTGCCGAGATTCGCCATCGCCTCCTCTGCGAGAGGTCGCTCGCCGATGGCGATCATGTTCAAGAGCCTCATGGCGTCGGTGGGGGTGGGCTCAGGCCCTCCAAGACAATATGCGGGACCGGCCCTCTCCGGCCCCAGGGTGACCTCGTCGCCGGAGGCTCTCACTCTGCTGTCGCCGCCCAGGGCCACGGACTTGACCGCAAAGGCTCTGATGTGGGTGAGGTAGCTGTTCACCTTCGCGCCCTCCGAGGACATGAGGGGGACCCCGTCCAGGATCAGGGCGAGGTCTGTCGTCGTACCGCCGATGTCGACGACGACGGAGGTCTGGCCTGGGGGCGTGAGGGCCAAAACCCCCATGGTGCTGGCAGCGGGCCCCGAGAAGATCGTCTCGACGGGATACTCGACGGACGTGGCCAGAGGTAGAGTCCCGCCGTCGGCCTTGAGGATGTAGATCGGAGCCTCGATCTTCCTCTTGGATACGGCCTCGGCGATCTGCTCAGCAAACTGCCTATATCTGTCCTGGGCTGCGATCTTCAGCATCGTCGTCGCCGCCCTTCTTGGAAAGTTCAGCCTTCCTGAGGCCTGGTGGCCCATCTCCACCTGAGTGTCGGGGCTCACCCCCAGGACGATCTCTCGCATCCTCTCCTCGTGGGAGTGGTTTCTCTGCCCGAACTTGCTCGCCACCGCCACCTTCCTGTAACTCCGCTCAGAGATCTTGGTTGCAGCGTTTTTGACCTGGTCTTCATCCAGGGCCTGGATCTCTCTTCCCCGATAGTCGATGGCCCCTCTAACGATCTGGATCTCGCCTCCCAGGTTGTAGCCTTCGGGGTTCATCCCCGGCCCGGGCTCCATGATCAGGGCCACGGGGTCGGTCTTCCCCTCGGCGATGAGGTTTGTTATTAGGGTGGTGCTGAGAACGACCCGCTCGATCTTCTTCGGCGAGACGTCCCGGACTATCTCGTCGAGGGCGCTCATCAGGCACTCCAGGAGATGGTCGTGGTCGGTCGGGACTTTTGACGTGTTTATTACTTTTCCTTCGTCTATTAGAACCGCGTCTGTAGTGGTTCCGCCGACATCGATTCCGATCAACATAATTATATCGCCTTTGGCGACCGCATGATTAAGGTAATATATCGGGTTTTTGGTGAGGAAATGTCGTCGGCTAAAAGAGGTCCATCCAACAAAACGATTCAAGTTCTGGTGTCAAACGATCGAAAGAAGAAAATGAGAATCAGATGAGTAAATGATGGTCGAAGGCGAAGGGTCAAAAGGCCCTCCGCCTTGATATTAGGATCGAAGAGTTGGGTTCTAACACTCGGTCTCGTCGGTCTCCATGGGCCCCTCGACCTCGACGGTCATCTCCTCTGCCGGCTCCTCAACCGTCTCTTCGCCCATCTCCTCGGTCTCCTCCTCGGCGGGGGGCATCAGGACTGCGTCTATGACGTGGATTACGCCGTTGCTGCAGAGTATGTCGGTCGCCGTCACGTTGGCGCCGCCCACCATCACGCCCTCGTCGGTGACCTCAATGGTGAGGTTTCCGCCCTGGAGGGTGGGGATGGAAGTCATGTTCACGACATCTGCTGCCATGTATTCGCCGGCTGCCACGTGGTAGGTGAGGACCTCAGTGAGGGTTTCGATGTCGTTCATGTCGATCTCAACGCTGGCGAAGAGGCTATCGAATGCCTCATCGGTGGGGGCGAAGACCGTAAATGGTCCTTCACCGTTCAGAGTGTCTGTAAGTCCTGCAGCCCCGATCGCTGAAACCAGGGTGTTGAAATTGCCATCGTCTGCGGCCGTCTCTATGATCGTCTTCATCTCTTCGTCTTCTGCTGCAGACATTCCGATCGACAGCATCGAGACGAAGATTAAAGCTATGAAAGCTTTTTTCATCATGTACTTTACCTCCACTCCGTTGTTTACACCCAGCTTTTTGGGTCATTATTACATATAATGCTTTCCATCGAACCTTCTGATTTCATTTGTTATAGTTATTTGAGAATATTTGGACAAATCATCTCAAGTCCCAACCCGAGTGCTGCTGGCAATCATGCCGAAAAATTATAGAATATGGTACGTGTTTAGCTCCCCCTGAATCGATTACTTGATGTTGGTTTTGGGCAATGAATGCACGCCGACAAACAACTTGTGGCAAGCAGAAAAACAACATCTATAGCCGCAGTTACTCGAAATTAACTCCCTGGAACTGCCCACGCGAAACATCAAGAAATGGCTTTGCTGATGCTGATTGAAAAGAGCTAAACACATACAGAATATGCATCTCACGTCGCTTCCCGTCGGCGCGAACGTCTGAAAATGTGTTCATCTTTCGAGGACTTCGATTATCCTGCAATTGGCATTCTGTGAAGGACTTTACCTCAACATTTTCGATCTGAACGTTCCCTATGTCGTTTTTCCCTCCAAATTACGACCAATTTTTGCAGTTCTGTCC
>Ga0272442_10002523_pt1 | contig 26489 bp, 16 predicted proteins | sample SSMForm2O_FD_200262 | JGI IMG/M metagenome (GOLD analysis project Ga0272442, IMG submission 200262) | Marine sediment archaeal communities from Little Sippewissett salt marsh, Falmouth, MA, United States - SSM-Form-2O | ecosystem: Environmental > Aquatic > Marine > Wetlands > Sediment ... | reverse complement strand
GGGCGGTTCAAACCGGAGCCCCCCATTTTGGAAGCCGATTTTCTGTGAGAATATGCGTAAACCATTGGGACCAGACGTCCCATAACAGCGGCGCCCGCACGTGCGGGGCAACCACGGGTCACCCTGTCTCGTCTGATGTTGATCCCGGAGTCCACGAACGGGACCAGAGAACAGGCCGCTGCTGTCAGAGCAGGTGATGGCGGTCTTGTGGCGGCGGTATCGCCATTGTGCCGACATTGAAGGGATCAATAGCGGCCTCAAACGTCGGAGGGGGCGTGTTGGCGTGCGTCGATCACCCGGCCTGTTCCGCGTCACCCTCATGACGGCCGGGGCGGTGTGTTCCAGCATGTGGCACTGGAATTGATGCCGGTGCCTACCCGCGGAAATTATTTTGACATATGATATTGACGAATGGCATGATTGGTGTTATGATAGCAGCATGAGTGAAGAAAAGCCTTCAGAGCGTTCGATGTTGGATGGGGCCCGGCCTGCGGACCTCGATCTGTCCGTTTCTCGGATTCCGTTGAATATGACGCAGAAAACGGCGGCCCGGCGGATGTTGCAGAGCGCGCGGGAGATCCCGCAGTTTTCGGTCAGCATGGACTTAGATAGCGATGAACTGGCCGCGTTGCGGCAGCGGGTCAATGCGGATGTCGAAGACAAAGAGAACCGCGTGAGCATCACCGCTCTGCTGATCTGGTTGACGGCGCGTGCGCTGCTCAAGCACCCACGCCTGAATGCCCGCTTCGATCAGGACGCCATGATCCAGCACGACTGCGTCAACATGGCCGTGGCCATGGATACGCCGCAGGGTCTTACGGCACCGGTGATCCGCGGAGCCGAGACGCTCTCGGTGCACGAAACGGCCGAAGCCCTGAAGCTCCTGGTCGCCCGCGCGACCGGCAAGCGCCTGTCCATGAGTGATTTTACGAACGCTACCTTCACCATCAGCAACCTGGGGATGTTCGGGGTCAGTCGTTTCACCGCGCTGATCAATCCGCCCCAGGCGGCCATCATGGGTGTGGGGGCGCCCAGGCAGACGGTGCGCACGGATGCCGATGGCGTCCTTGTGCCGGCCCGTACGATGGAGGTGACCGTGACGGCCGACCATCGGATACTCGACGGCGCGGAAGTCGCCCGCTTTCTGCAGACCCTGCGGGAGAGCGTGAAATGTGAAGATGCCGCAGAAGGCTTAAAGCCGAGCGACAGGATACCTGCCGGAACGTAAGGAGAAAGTACATGATTGGAGTAAGTAGATGATCAAGAGCCTGGAGGACGCGTGCGGGTTGCCCGTGGCGTTCGATGTGGATACATGTGAGTTGATACTTGGGAAGGGACTGAACAACCCTTCGTACTGCGTTCGAAAGCTGCACGACCTGGACGCGGTCTGGGCCAACCCGGTGGCTGATGAGCAGCGCGTGATCTACCGGTACACATCAGGCCTTCACCTTGACGGTGATGCGCCGGCGTGGGCTGCCGCGAACGTGGCCTACGGCATCGTAATCTTCCCGCCCGGCGTGTTCGGCGGTGAATATGTCAAGAGCTCCGGTCAGTATCACCCCCCGACCCCGCCGAGCCATATGGCCACGCCGGAAGTCTACACGGTGCTGTCGGGAACGGGACTTTTTCTGCTGCAAAAGGCGCGTCCACCCTACGACAGGATTGAGGACGTCGTGCTGGTTGAGGTGCACGCGGGCGAAACGTTCCTCGTGCCGCCGGATTACGGTCATCTCCAGATCAACCCGTCCCCTGAACCTCTCGTCTTTTCGTATGCGGTCATGGACGGAATGAAGGGGCAATACGAGGCGTTTAGGGAGCGCCAGGGCGCCGCTTACTACGTAATGAGAAACGGACAGGAACGCTGCGTGTTCAATCCACGCTACGGAGCGCAAATGCCGCTGCGTCACGTGCGGGCCGCGGATATCTGCCAGCACCCGGATCTGAACGGGCGGGTCACGTACCAGACGATTCGGGACCGTCTCGGGGAACTGACCTTCCTGACCGATCCGGCGGCGTTTCCGGAATCGGCAGGTTTGTAGGAGTGAATATGAAATTAGGAGCAAAGGTGAAGTTGGGGCAGGTTCTTGAATTGAGTCACCGGCTGGTTCCGGGGCAGGAAGAGTTTCCGCTCGAGATCGAAACATTTAACACCGATGAGGTGATGTCACATACCGAGCGTACGGACGACATGCGCATCGAGCGGCGGGAGGACATTTGGTACATCCTGCAGGAAGTCAAGTTGGGGTCGCATGTCGGCACGCACGTTGAGTTCCCTTATCATCACCTTAAGGATGGCAAGAGTGCGGCCGACTATCCGTTGGAGCGCCTGATGGGGGATGCTGTGCTGCTGGACTTCTCGCACAAGAAGGCCGGTGAGGAGATCACCAAACAGGAGGTGATCGACCTGGGCGTGGAGATCCGCCCGGGCGACATTGTGTTGATCCGAACGGACATGCACAAGCGGTGGAAGACGCCCCAGGCCCACGATCGTCCCGTGCTTTCCATTGAGGCCACGCAGTATCTGGTACAGGACATCGGCATTCATTGCATCGGTACCGACGCCACGGGTTTGGAGGTGCGGGGCCGGGATGACCAGCCGGTCCACGAAATGCTCTTCACGAACGACGTGGCCATGGTGGAGTCACTGACGAACCTGGACAAACTGCGATCCACGCGCTTTCAGGTTATCATGCTGCCGTTGATGGTCGAAGGGCTGGACGCCTGCCCCGTGCGCGCGGTGGCCTTGGAAGAGGAGCAAACGGCATGAGTGAGACCCGCTTACAGGAATTATACGAAGAGATGCTGCTGCTGCGGCATTTCGATCAATTATCGATGCGGCTCAAGCTCAAGGACCTGATCTACTCCGGCTATCATCCGTATGAGGGGCAGGAAGCGGTGGCGGTCGGGTTTTGCGGCGCGCTCGAGAAGGGGGACGTGTTGTTGTCGACGCACCGGCCCCATTGTCACGCCGTGGCCAAGGGCTGTACCCTGGAGGCGGTCCTGACCGAGATGATGGGGCGGGTGACCGGTTGCAGCGGGGGATTGGGAGGCGGCATGCAGTACCTGGACCCCGACCATGATTTCTACTGCGGGTCCATCGTGGGGAGCAACCTGCCCATCGCCACGGGGATCGGGCTGGCGATCAAGCAGCAGGGCCTCGATCGGGTCTGCATGTGCCTGTTCGGGGACGGCGCTTCCAATACCGGCTCGTTTCATGAGGCCTTGAACCTGGCGGCGATATGGAAGCTGCCAATCGTGTTTGTCTGCGAGAACAACCAATTCGCCGAGGCGATGCCGGCGCGGGAATTCGTGGCTTGCGAGCGGATCTCCATGCGGGCGCGGGGGTACGGCTTGGAGGAAATCACGGTTGACGGCAACGACGTGGAGCAGACGCGTCGCGTCGCCAGCGAGTTGATCGAACGCACGCGCCGGGCCGAAGGCCCGTTCCTGGTGGAGGCACTGACGTATCGACTTCGTGGACATTACGTGGGGGATCCGGAGAAGACCTATCGCGCGCGTGAAGAAGTGGACGTATGGAGACAGAAAGAGCCGTTGACGCGGGCGCGAAAGAAGCTGCTGCAGGAGGGGGTGGACGCTACCGAGCTGGATGCCATGGAGCAGGCGATCGAAGACAAACTGGAAACGCTTCGGGAGTGGGCGCTCCAACAGGCCTTCCCCACGCTGGAACAGGCCACCGACCACGTATATATCCCTTTGGCGAAAGGAGAGAGCACATGTCAGTGATTACGTACGGCGAAGCCATTCGACAAGCCTATCGGGAGGAAATGCGGCGTGACCCGAACGTGTTCCTGATGGGAGAAGACGTCGGGCGCTGGGGGAGCCTGTATCGATCTTCGAAGGGATTGCTCGATGAGTTTGGCCCCGAGCAGATCAAGGATGCCCCTATCTCCGAGGCGGCCATAGCCGGATGCGGGGTGGGCAGCGCGCTGATGGGCATGCGGCCGATCGTGGAGATTATGTATATCGACTTTATCACGATCGCCATGGACCAGATCGTGAACCATGCGGCCAAGTGGCACCAGTTGTCCAACGGCAAGGTGAAGCTGCCCATGGTGTTCAAGACGCAGGGGGGCGCCGGACGGCGGAATTCGTCGCAGCACTCGCAAAGCCTTGAGAACTGGTTTGTGGGGATTCCCGGTCTGATTGTGGTCATGCCCTCGACGCCTTACGATGTGAAGGGACTGCTCAAATCCGCCGTGCGCGATGACAACCCGGTGGTGTTCATCGAGCACAAGTCCCTCTATTTTGACAAGGGGGAGGTGCCCGAATCCGAGTACCTGATCCCTCTGGGCCAGGCCGACGTCAAGCGAACGGGTGAAGATGTCACCATTGTGGCGACCTCGTGGATGGTTGGGTTCGCTTTGAAGGCCGCCGAAAGGCTCGCGGGGGACGGAATTTCCTGCGAGGTGATCGATCCGCGCACGCTTTGGCCGCTGGACAAGGAAACGATCATACGGTCCGTGAAGAAGACGGGACTTTGCCTGGTGGTCACCGAGGCCCCGGCCGAAGGGGGCTGGAGCGGCGAAGCGTCGTCCGTGATTCACGAACGCTGTTTCGGCGATCTGAAACAACCCGTCAAACGCCACTGCGGCCTCCGGACCGGCATCCCGTATGGGCCCGTCCTGGAGCGCCAGGTCGTCCCCAGCAAGGACTCGATTGTGGAGGCGGTACAGGAGTTGGTGACGCGGGGAGCGCTGATCGCCGTGTAGACTGGAACCGATAAACGCATAAAAGGAAGAGATGCCGATGTCGACAGAATTGACCATGCCCATGTTGGGAGAGGTGATGGAAGAGGGGGTCGTACTGTCCTGGAGGAAGCAGGAGGGCGAGGCCGTCGAGAAGGGTGAGATCATCCTGGAGATCGAGACGGACAAGGCCGTGGCGGAAGTCGAGTCCCCGGTCTCTGGAGTGGTACAGAAGATCCTGGTTCCGGAAGGCGAAACCGTTCCTGTCAATACGCCCTTGGCCGTGATAGAGTGAGAGCGAAACGTCGGTAAATCTCTGAACTCTATCCTGAGGGGACATGAAAATGTCGGCAAAGAGATCGGATGAAAACCACATGCGGGGGACGTTAGTTCAAGTCTCGCGTCTGTACCATGAAGGGGGACTATCGCAGCAGGACATCGCCGACCGTCTCGGCGTCTCGCGCTCGCTGATCGCGCAATACCTCCAGCGCGCCAGGGACGCGGGCATCGTGCGCATCCAGATCGTCGATCCGGATGACGCGTGTGTGGATCTGGCGGCTTCCCTGGAGAAAGCGACCGGAGTCCGGCAGGCCACGGTGATCCCCAACCCCCACGGCTCGCACGAACTTGCCCTTCGTGCGGTGACCTCCGCAGCGGCCAATTTTTTGTCGGAGAGCCTCGAGGAGGGCGACACGTTGGGGCTGGCCTGGGGCCGGACGACCAGCCTGGTGGTCGATTCCTTGAGGTTTCCTCACGCCCGCAGCATCGACGTGCTGCCATTGATGGGCGAGAGCGGGCATTCCGGTATGCACAGCCAGATGAACCAGCTCGTTATGCGGGCCGCCGAGCATCTCCACGCCACCCCGTACTTTTTGTCGCTTCCGATGGTGGTGAGTTCGGCGGGCCTGCGGAACGCACTGATGAGGGAAGCCGGCATCCGCGAGGTCATCGACCGCTGGAACATGCTCAACCTCGCCTGCGTGGGGATCGGGGTGGTGCCGCCGGTTCCCGGCATGGTCGTCTACATTGGTGAAGAACATCTACCGCAACTGACTGAGGCCGGCGCGGTGGGCGATATCTGTGGGGTCTACTATGACAGGGATGGGCGGATCATCGAGAGTGGACTCGAAAACCAGATAATCGCCACCGGCATGGATCAGCTCAAGGCGATTGACTGCCTGGTGGCGGTGGCGTGCGGGGGGGACAAAGCCGCGGCTGTTCTGGGCGCGTTGCGGACCGGCTTGATATCGGCGCTTTTCATCGATCAAAACATGGCCGAACAGATTCTCGCCGGAATTTCCATGGCAAAACGGGCCGCGACATAGGGTGGTAAGACCCTCGCGGAACAAGAAACCAAACCGTAAGAGGAAAAGGGGCTGGTATGGGATTAGTATCAGGCATTGTCGTGGCAGGGCTGGGCGGCACGTCGGCAGGGACATTAGGCTGGCCGATGAAGTTGCAGAAGAAGTTCAAGTTCGAACATTGCTGGTTTCCGGGAATGATTTTCGGACTGTTCCTTCTGCCGTGGGCCATCACGTTGCTGTTTTGTCCGAACGCCATTGAAGCGTATCGAAGTGTCGATACCTCTTACATTATCAAATCGAATCTTTTCTCACTGGCTTGGGGCATCGGCAATGTCTTGCTGGGGGTGAGCCTGGTGCGCATCGGCGCATCGCTGAGCTTTGCCATTCTAAGCGGCATCGGTATCCCGCTGGGCGTCATCGTGCCGATGGTGCTGAAGGGAACGGGGCTTTTTCAGGATGCTCCGGATTTGAATTCCCCGGCAGGACACGCGGTTCTGGGCGCGACAGTATTGATGTTGATCGGCGTTTTGTTCGTGGCGTTTGCCGGATTCGGCCGCGATAAAATGCTGGACAAATCGGCTGTCAAATCCGGCAGCGGCGGCTTCCTGGGCGGACTGATCATGTGTGTCGCATCCGGGTTTTGTTCGGTGGGTCCTTCGTTCGCATTCATTTACAGCCAGGAGCCGATTATCAAAGCGATGACCGAGCGCGGGGCGGCGGAATGGCCAGCGTCGATTTCGGTCTGGGCCATGGGAATGCTCTTCGGGGGGTTGGTCAATGTGGTTTATCCGGCGATGCTGATGACGAAAAACCGCTCCTGGAAGGTGATCGGCCAAAGCCCGAAGGAAATTGGTCTTTCCTGCATTGTTGGGCTGAATCTTTTCCTGGCGTTCGGGTTGATGTTCCAGGGCATGCTGCTGCTCGGGCCCTTGGGCGCTTCGGTCGGATTCGGCATCTACTTTGTATTGCAGATTCTGGGCGCGCAGGCGCTGGGTTTGATTAGTGGCGAATGGCGCGGCGTGAAAGGAAAGCCGGTCTATCAGATGTTCGTAGCGATCGCATTGCTGATGGTTGGCGCCGGCATCATGGGGTGGGCGGCCACGCTGTAAGACATGGGAAACCAGGCCTCCGGAACGGGTGTCTTCTTTCTTTCATCACAGGGGAATGCCATGAAAGAATTCATTGTTGGAATTGATTTTGGGAAAACGAATGTCCGTTACGCGATCAGCGACGGCGAACCAGAACTGAAATACTACACCAAGGAACCCTACGCCCGCGGCTCTGCCGAAGAGATGCACCAGACGATCTTTGCCGGCATCGATAAATGTATCGTCGAAGCGCGGTATGACAAAGAGGGCCTAAGAGGCATTGGTATGGCTGTACCTGCGGTGGTGAATCGTGAAACCGGTGTGATTGCCTGGGGGCCTGACTGGGATTTCCTCGCGGGGGCTTCACTGACCAAGCCGATTCAGGAACGCTACGGCGTGCCCGTGGTGGCCGATGTCGACACTGTCATTCCCACCTGGGGCGAACAGTGGGCGGGCGTTGGCAAAGAGTGCGACCGTTTTGTGCTGTTGGCGTGGGGGACCGGACTGGGCACCGGCGTGGTGCTCGACGGCCAGGTGCAGGAGTACCCTGACAATCTCTTTCCCGAGTTCGGTCATTCCCGGGTCAGCGATGACGACTGGCCCTGCAACTGCGGAGCCACCGGCTGTGTCGATACGATGGCTTGTGGTCCCGGTATCGCCAAGCACGGACGATTGGCGGTTGAACGCGGCGAGCAGACCCTGATCAGTGAGCTGTGCGGAAACGACCCGAAACAGGTGACCTCCCATATGGTCTTTGACGCTGCCGATCAGGGCGATGCCGTTGCCGCAGCCATTCTGGAGCGGGTTGCGATTCTTCTCGGCAGGCTCTGTGCCAATGCCGTGCTGACATTTCAGCCGAAAAAGATCGTGATTGTCGGCGGGCTGGCGAAACGCTCGCCCAAACTGCTCGAAACGATCAACAGAACCATGAGGGAAAACTGCTGGCTGATTTTCAAGGGACTCACGAACTGCGAGGTGGTCTGTTCGGAACTCGGCGATAAGGCCGGTGTTCTGGGCGCCATCCGCAAAGTGCAGAAAGTGCTAAGTAAAACGGAACTGTTAAATCCATACTAAAAAGACGTAATTTTGGAACAAACGGGACTATGCCGGTATTCATGACCTCCCCGGCGGTCCGGCGCGTCTGACGTTGCAGGACCAGACGGACATGTCTGGTCGATGTTCATCGGTGATCTTGATCCGGGACAGGCTCCAACGAATACGCCGGAAGAAGAGGCCCTGATGACGAGCAAACTCAAATGACCTGAGGTGTTGCCTTGAGACGATCCGGAATTCTTATGCCTCTGGTGTTTGCCTGGCTGTCTTTGGCCACTGCAACAGACGCCCTTGCGCAGAACGCTTCGAACGAAACCGCGGTCATCAACGAAATACACTATAACCCTGTACACTACGACCCTCTGTTGAACGCCGGTCCCAGCGAGTTCATCGAGATCTACAACGCCGGTGCGAGTTCCCTGGACCTCACTGGCTGGACCTTGTCGGGCGCTGTGGATTTCGTGTTTCCGGGCGGGGCAACGCTGCCCGCGGGTGAATATCTCGTCATCGCCCGGGACTCGAACGAATTCCAGGCCGTATTCGGATTTGCCCCGTTCGGGCAGTGGGAGGCCGGCGACAAACTGAGTAATGAAGGAGAGCGGGTAACCCTGCGCGACGGAAGCGGGCAACGGATTGACGAAGTGGATTACGGCGCCGGCTTTCCCTGGCCCACGGCCGCAGACGGCGGGGGGCCGTCGATGGAACTGCTCCATCCTTTTCTGGACAACGATCTCGGCGGTTCGTGGCGGTCGAGCATCGTGCCGTCGCCCGGCGTCTCGAACAGCGTCTTCAGCACCAACATCCCGCCCCAGATCCGCCAGGTGAGGCATACGCCCGGGCAACCGGTTTCCGAAACCGAGGTGCTTATCTCGGCCAAAGTCACCGATCCCGACGGAGTGGCTGCCGTCACGCTGAGTTATCAGCTCGTCGACGCCGGTAGCTATATCCGCAAGAGCGACCCCGCGTATGACATGCCGGCGAACTGGATCGATCTCGTGATGACCGACGACGGCCTAAACGGCGACGCGGCGGCGGGCGACTCGACCTGGTCGGTGACGATGCCGGCATCCCTTCAGGTCCACCGCCGACTGGTCCGGTATCGTATCACGGTCGAGGACGGCCTGGGCAACTCTATTGGCGTTCCGTACGCCGACGACGAACAGCCCAATTTTGCCTACTTCGTTTACGACGGTGTTCCGGCCTGGACGGCAACCAGACAGCCGGGAGCTGTTGCCCCTGAGCCCAGGCCCAGGGGGTGGGAACCCAGTTCGCCAGAGAACTTCCCCGCTGAGCTGATGGCCAACGCGCTGCCGGTCTATCATTTGATTGGCAACGCCACCGACGTGGTGAACAGCCAGTACAACAGCGGCTTCGACGGCGTGCGCATGTGGGGTACGATGGTCTACGACGGCCAGGTCTACGACCACATCCAGTTTTACAATCGCGGTGAGGTTTCCACCTACAAAAGCGGCAAAAACAAGTGGCGCTTCAAATTCAACCGCGCCCGCGACTTCGAGGCGCGGGACAACTACGGGAAACGCTACCGGACGGATTGGAAGACGATGAATTTCAACGCCTGCGCCTCGCCTCATGTCGCCTCCAATCGCGGCATCGCCGGGCTCGACGAGGCGGTGCCGCACCGCCTCCACCAGCTCGCCGGCGTGGCGAGCTCGAACACGCACTGGGTGCATTTCCGCGTGGTCGACGCGGCCGACGAAGCGCCCGCGGACCAGTATGCAGGCGATCTCTGGGGGCTGTATCTCGCAATCGAACACCCGGACGGTCGTTTCCTCGACGAGCGCGATCTGCCCGACGGGAACACCTACAAAATATGGAACAGCAGGGGCAACAAGAAGAACCAGGGGCCGGCCCAACCCCTCGACAACTCGGATTGGAATGCGTTCTGGGCCGCCAGCGCGAATCTCAATACCGTCGCGTGGTGGCGTTCGAACTTCGATCTCGAGAGCTTCTACAGTTTCCGCGCCATCAACCGCGCCACCGGGAACGTCGACATGCGCGATGGGTCAAACTACTACGTGTACCACAACCCGGTCGGCGACCGCTGGCAGGTGATCCCGTGGGACCTCGACATGATGTATGCCCCGGTGGCGCATTGGAGCGGCGTCGTCCGCGCCGACCGCTGCCTCGGTCATGCGGAGATCCGGACCGAGTTCAAGAACCGCTGCCGCGAGTTGGTCGACCTGCTGTTCTCTGACATCGACCGCTACGGCGGCCAGGCCGCGCAGTTGGTCGAGGAGTTGTCCCAGATCGTCAACCCGGCCGGCGTCCCGCTGACAATGGTCGATGTCGACGAATATATGTGGAGCTATCACCCGCGCACCCGCGGTTCCCACTGCGGTCCCTGGTATCGGCTTTCAGTTTTCGAGACCACGCTCCGCAACGACTACTATCGCACCATCCCCACCGCCGATCATGAGGGTTTCCAGCAGAACATCATCGACTACATGTTCGACACGCGGCCCGACGGCGGCTTCGCGATCAATGACAAGATTGAGGACGGTTACGGTTTCGGTTTCCTTTCGTTGGAGGCCGCCGACAACGCGATTCCCGACCGGCCGACCATCAGCTACAGCGGTCCGGCCGGCTTTCCGGTAAACAACCTGCGGTTTCAAACCGGCCCGTTCAGCGATCCCGACGGCTCGAACACCTTCGGCGGCATGCACTGGCGCATCGGTGAAATCGCCAATCCGGCGACGGCAAATTTCAATCCGGCCGAACCCTGGAGATACGAAATAACCGCGCAGTGGGAAAGCGTCACGCTGTCAAATTACGACCCTGCGTCACAGTCCCGTTACCCCAACACGATTAGGGTCCCCCCGGGCAATCTCCAAGTCGGGCGCACGTACCGGGCCCGGGTGCGGATGACGGACGATACCGGGCGGTGGAGCCATTGGTCGCAACCCTGTCAATTCGTGGCCGGCATCGCCGACAACATGACCGCCTTGTCCGACAACTTGCGGGTCACTGAAGTGATGTACCACGCGGCTCCAGGGAGCGACTACGACTACATCGAGTTTCATAACACGAGTACTTCGTTTCCGCTGGTCCTCGACGGCGTGATGCTCTCGGAGGGGGTGGATTACACGTTTCCGCCGGGAACGATCCTCGGCTCGGGAGAGTACCTGGTCGTGGCCAAGTCGCCCGGCCCGGCGTTTGATGCCTGCTACGGCGGCGGGATGACGGTGTTGGGTCCCTACGGCGGCAACTTGAGCAATAGTGGCGAAGGTCTCGTTGTGGAAGCGCCCGGCGGCGGCGCGCCCCTGATTGCGTTCAATTATTCGGACGACCTCGGCTGGCCCCTCGAAGCCGACGGTGCGGGGCATTCGCTGATCCCGCTGCACCTGGCCGATCAAAGCGACGGCTGCCTGGATCATCCCGAGAGCTGGCGGGCCAGCGCCTACATCAACGGCTCGCCCGGCCGGGCCGATCCCGATCCGCCCGCGGGCATCGTGATCAACGAGTTCGCCGCCTGCACCGATTTCAGCGACACGGACTATCCTGCCTATGATTCGAACGACTGGATCGAGCTCTATAACCCGCAACTTCTGTCGGTTGCGCTCACCCATTATTTCCTGAGCGACGAAGCGGCCTTATTGAAGAAATGGGAAATCCCCTCCCGAATCCTGTTGTCCGGCCGGTGGGTCAGTTACGATGAAGTCCACGGGTTTCATCGTCCCCTCACCAACGGGTTCGGACTGGACACGTCCGGCGAACAGATTCTTCTTTCCTACCTGCCGGGTACATCCGAGGACCGGGTGGTCGACTGCATCCGCTTCCCGGCCCAGGAAAACGGACGCACCCTGGGCCGGTATCTCGACGGGCAAGCCTCTTGGTACGACATGCCGCCGACCCGCGATCGAGCCAATCGGCTGGACGGCCCGTCTCACGTCGTTAGTCGGGAGCTGATGCTCGCGCCCCGCGCAACGAACCTGTTGGAGTAGGTCGAATTCGAATCGTATAACCCGGCGTCAAAAGTCCGAGTGGTCTCTCGTCCGTTCCTGTGGCACGAAAGTAAAGAACGTGTAGGAAAATCGGATGAACAATAGATGGAATTGTTGAGTCGAGGAGACGAACAGATGAATAGAATCATCAGGGCTCACCTATTGGCGGCGTTTTCGTTCTTGTGTGCGATCCCCACCTACGCAGCGGTTCCGCCAAACCGGCCGAATATCGTGTACATTGCCATCGAGGACATCACGCCGATGATGGGGTGTTATGGAGACACGTATGCGAAGACCCCGGTGTTCGACAAGCTTGCCGAGGAGGGGATTCGCTATACGCACGCCTACTCCGTCGGCCCGGTCTGCTCGGTGTCGCGCTCGAGCATCGTGACCGGTGTGTATCCCACATCCCTGGGAACCATGCACCATCGCAGCAACGTGGGCCAACCGCCGGCCTTCCTGAAGATGATTCCCAACCGCATGCGCGAGGCCGGGTACTACACGACCAACAACGCCAAACAGGATTATAACATGGGCGGCGCCGCGTGGCACGAGTCCAGCCACAAGGCCCATTGGCGGAACCGGCCTGACAAAAATCAGCCGTTTTTTGCCAAGTTCGATCTTCAGGAGTGTCATTCCAGTATCACGAAAGTTTCGGAAGACACGATCGTCGAGGCGAGATTAAACCGACTCAAGCCGGAGGATTTCCACGATCCGGCGAAAGCGCCGATTCCGCCGTACCACCCCGAGGACCCTGTGTTCCGCAAAGCATGGTCGCGCTACTACGACGCGGTTACCCAGGTCGATTACCGGGCGGGGGAGATCATCGACCAGCTCAAGGAAGACGGGCTGTGGGACGACACGATCGTGATCGTCTGGGCCGACCATGGCGTCGGCATGCCGCGCGGGAAACACACGGTCTGGGAGCAGGGGACCCACGTACCGCTGATCGTCCGCTATCCGAAGAAGTACCAGCATCTCGCTCCGGCCAAACGGGGCTCGGTGCAGGACGATCTGGTGTGTTTGATGGACATGGGCCCATCGGTCCTGAAACTGGCCGGCATTGAGGCGCCGGACTACATGCACGGCCGGGCGCTGCTGTGCAAAAGCGATGCGAAGAAACGCGATTACGTGGTTTCCAATCGTGACCGGTTGGACAGCCGCTTTGAAATGGTCCGCAGCATCCGCGACAAACGCTACCGCTACCAGAGGAATTTCTACCCGCACCTACCCAATAAACCTTACGAGGACTTCGAGTTCGAGGCGCCGGTCCTGCAGAGATGGGTGCAATTGGCCCGCGAGGGCAAACTGACGGGCGACCGGGAGATGCTCACCATGCGCTTCAAGCCGGTCGAGGAGCTCTACGACTCCGAAAACGATCCGCACATGGTCAAGAACGTCGCCGAAGACCCGAAATACGTCGAGGTGCTCGAACGGATGCGCCGCCGCCTGCATGACTGGATGGTTGAGACGCGCGATCTCGGCATCCTCGCAGAGGCTGAGGTACACAAACGGGCGACAGGAAAGAGCGCCCATTGGCAGGTTGGACAGGAGCTGGACAACTACGAGCGGATTCTTGAAACCGCGAATCTCCAGCTCGAAGGCACCAGGGCGATCGGTGAACTGATGGCCCGGTGCAAAGACACCGATCCGGCCGTCCGCTTCTGGGGCGTGCTTGGTCTGGCGGTGATCACCCAGACCGCCGGTCCCGAAATGGTTTCGACAATTGTGCCGTCTTTGAAAGCTGCCCTGCGGGATGACTCTGTCAGCGTACGGCTTACTGCCGCCGAGGGGTTGTGCAATCTGGGATATTACCGGGAGGCGGTATCGGTTCTGAGCAAAGCGTTGGCCTGCCCGTCGGCTTCGGCTCAGATTCGCTCCGCGTGCATCCTGGATTCCCAGCCGCCGGAGGCGAGCGCGGCCCTTCAGCCCGCCATCGAGCCCCTGCAAGCGGCCGCCGCAAAAACCAATGTTCGCAGGCTCCCCGGAATTCCCTATGGGCTCAACGACCCCTTTGGCCGAGCCTACAAGGCTATCACCGGACAGAAAAACTACTACCGCTGGGGCATGGGCGCTTCCGGCTCGCCGAAGAGTCCCTTGATGAAGGTGCAGGAAGAGCCCTTTGTTCCCCGCAAGGCGCCGCCTATGAAAAAGAAGCCCACGAAGACATCCACGCTAAAACGCATCGGCGGAAACGTTACCGCTGTGAGCAGTTTCAATCCGGGGCACGAGAAGCAGCATATGCTCGACGGCGATCCCGTCACCTTTTGGCACACCAGGTTTGAGGGGGAGTTCGCCAGGCCGCCGCACTATGTCGTGCTTGAAGTGCCGCCTGGGAAACCGATTGCCGGACTTGCCTACACCGCGCGCAGCCAGCCGAATGGGCGGGTGCTCGCGTACGCCGTCTCTGTTTCGGATGACGGGCAAACCTGGGGCGCTCCGATCGTGAAAGGGCGCTTTGATGCCGGATCTGAGGCGGAACAGAAGATCACCTTCCCTGACCCCATCTCCAGGAAGTTTATCAAATTCGCGGTACTCGACGCAGTCTCCGCCGGCGGGCAGCCCATCGCCGCCATCGGCGAGCTGGATGTGTTGATGAAATGAACCCGCGAATCAACGTCCCATGGAAAAACGCGGAATAGCAATTTGGCAGGCAAATAGTGAAGTGATTCGTGGACTGTGTGGCAGGCCAACGTTCCCGGCATTAGAAAGAAAGAAGGATTGAATAATGAGAATGAGAAACATCGCATTGATGCTGTTATTTGCGTTGTTTGCAGTGGCGGATGCCGCCACGCCGGATCAGATCAGTCTGGATTTGAGCGGGAAATGGTCTTTCCAATTGGATGACAGCCACGTCGGCCAGCAGGAGCGTTGGTTTGAGAAGGACCTGAAGGACGAGATCCGCCTGCCGGGCTCGACGGATGAGGCGGGATTCGGGACGAAGTCGACGCCGGACCCGGTGCGCCTGACACGCGAATACCGCTATGTTGGTCCGGCGTGGTATCAGAAAACGATCGAGATCCCGAAGTCATGGGCCGGAAAGCACGTCGAGCTCTTTCTTGAACGATCCATGTGGGAGACAAAGGTCTGGCTCGACGACCATTACATCGGCATGGCCGACAGCCTTTGCACGCCGAATCGCTTCGATCTGTCCGACTACATTACTCCCGGCGGGCATCGCCTGACGCTTCGAATCGACAACCGGCTCAAGATCAACGTGGGTCACGAGCCGGGCAGGCCGGAGCGTGGCGGCTGGTCCCGGATGTGGGCCATGTGCCTGACGGAGGAGAGCCAGGGCAACTGGAACGGCGCCATCGGGCGCATCGAACTCCAGGCGACGGATCCGGTGTGGATCGAACGGGTCGAGACGCACCCGGACATCGACAAGAAGGTCACGCGCGTGACCGCCTGGGTTCGCAGCCGTGTCGGCGCAGTTTCCGGCGAGCTCAAGGTATCGGCTTGCTGCGGGGACCACGCCATGGCGCCGGTGAGTGCGAAGTTCCGCACGAAGGATGACGGAGAGCCTTCCGCGGCGGATGGGTTGTCTCCCGTTCTCGGCGATCTTGCCGGCGATTACTACGAACGGCGCGCGCTGACGCGCATCGACCTGATCCTGCCGTTCGGCAATGGCGCCAAGCTGTGGGACGAGTTTGCGCCGAACGTCTATCAGCTAAACGTCGAACTGACCGGGAGCGGTGAAGGGGGCAGGACCTACAGCAACGTGTATCAAGATACCTTCGGACTGCGCGAGTTCGTAGCGGATGGTAACCAGCTCAAACTCAACGGGCGTACGGTGTTCCTGCGCGGTAACCAGGACAACTGCATCCATTCGAAGACCGCTTATCCGCCGATGACCAAGGCGGAGTGGCTGGCCTTTTGGCAGAAGCACAAAGACTACGGCCTCAACTGCATGCGGTTCCATTCGTGGTGCCCGCCTGAGGCCGCCTTCGAGGCCGCCGATGAGCTGGGCATGTTCGTGCACGTCGAATCGCCCCTATGGGCTGGGGGCGGTCAGGTCGGGCATCTGCCCGAACGGGCGGCCTTTATCCGGTACGAGTCCGAACGTATTCTGGACGAGTATGGGAATCACCCGTCTTTCTGCATGATGTCTCCGGGCAATGAATTGGGCAACGGCAAGGAACTCTACCTGCAATACCTGGTGGAAGTATGGCGTGCACGGGACAAACGCCACCTCTACGCCTGCACGAGCCACCCGTTTGATCAGGGCCGCAATGACGACTTTTTTGTGTCGGCCGGGGCCCTCGGCGGTGCCGGGCGCGGGTTGGGTCACAAGAATGGAGAGGCCTACTTCAACTACGAAGATACCGTCGGCGGGATCGACCGTCCCTTCATTTCCCACGAGATCGGGCAGTACACCAGCTTCCCGGACTTCTATTCCTGGTTCAACGAGGAGAAATACACCGGTCCGTTGAAGGCGCACTACATCGGAATGATCAGGGAGCGATTCGAGAGCTTTCACCCGGCGGCGCGTGGGCCGAAGTTCGCCCAGGCTTCCGGCGCCATGCAGGTGCTGTCCTACAAAACCGAGATCGAAGCGATGCTGCGCACGCCATCGTTGGACGGCTTTCACCTCAACGGGCTCATGGACTATCCCGGCGAGGGAATCGCCCTGATCGGGATGCTCGATGCGATGGGCGACTCTAAGGGACTCATCAAGCCGGAGCATTTCCGCCGCTTCTGCGCAACGACTGTCGCACTCGTGGCGATGAAGGAAGATGAACTTGCCGGCGGAAGCCTGTTTGAGGCGGATGCCATGGTGCGCCATCATGGGCCGAAGGACCTCGACGGCAATCCGTGGCTCTGGAGCATCTCCGATCGTTCCGGGAAGGCTCTCTTCAAAGGTGATCTGGGAAGCCATCGTGTGGTCACCGGCGAGTTGACCAGTCTTGGGAAGATCGAGGCGAAGCTCCCGAATGTCACCGAAGCCAGGGAGCTGATCCTGACCTTGAGGATGGCCGGCAGCAAGGTGCAGAACGAGTGGTCGTTCTGGGTCTTCCCCGCCGCAGTGGATGTTGCGATCCCTGAAAGCGTGACGGTTGCGGATGCATGGAACAGTCAGGTTCGGGAAACGCTGGAAGATGGCGGCAACGTCCTGTTGGCTCTGGATGAGAGTTGTCTTGTCGATCCGGTTCAGTGCCGCTTCTGGACCGTCTTCTGGGGACGCGGGCTCTTTCCGCACATTCCGCGCCCAATGGGCATCTACTGCGACCCGGCGCATGGCGCGCTGGCGGCGTTCCCCACGCGCAACCACTCGCAGTTCCAGTGGTACAGCTTGCTGACCGACTCGGTTGCGATGAACCTGAATAGGCTGCCGTTCGATTTCGAGCCCGTTGTTTACATGATCGACGACTTCAACGAGTGTCACTGCCTCGGACTTGTGCTTGAAGCGAAGATCGGCAAGGGCCGGCTGCTCGCCACTACGCTCAATCTGGGCACGGAAGGCAAGCGGACACCGGCACAGAAACAGATGTTAAACACTCTGATAGCCCGAGCGGCCACTCCGAAGGCCGGGCCGGTACAGTCGCTCACATTCGAGCAGATTAAGACGGTTATCCGACCGCCGAGACCCGTAACCCTCAAGCGCATTGGTGGCAAGATCGCAGCAGTCAGCAGTTTCAATCCCGGAATGGAAAAGGAAAAGATGCAGGACGGCGACCTGAAAACCTTCTGGCATACGCGCTATGCAGGTGACTTCGCCAAGCCGCCGCACTTTGTCGTGTTGGAGGTTCCCGCCGGTACGTCGGTCAGGGGATTGACCTATCTGGCCTATGCCGGCGGTAACGGCAACGGTCATGTGAAGGCCTGTTCCATCTATGTCTCCGATGACGGGAAGAACTGGGGCAAACCGCTGCTGAAGCGTAGGCTCAAGCCCAATGTGTATACGGAGCAGCAGATTCTCTTTCCCGCACCGACGAACAAAAAGTTCATCAAGTTCGAAGCCACTGATGCCGTCTCCCTCGGCGGACAGCCCCTCGCGGCTATCGGCGAATTGGACGTGCTGGTGAAATAGCCTGGATCAGGAAAATCGAATGATAACCGCATGGACGAGATGGATCGTCGGCACCCTGGCGATATCGGGCTTGGCCACCATTTCTGTGGCGGCGAAGCCGCAAGTGGATCAAACGTCGCGCGTGCCTAACTTCCTCGTCATTGTCACGGACGACCAGGGCTACGCCGACCTGAGCGCCTACAAACATCATGCGCCGGATGTTCACACGCCGAACATGGATCGGCTGGCGGCGCGCGGTGTGCTCTTCACAGATGCCTACGTCACGGCGCCCGTGTGCAGCCCTTCCCGTGCGGGATGGAATACGGGGCGGCATCAGGTTCGCTGGGATCCGAAGTCGAGCTTCGGATGTGGGCTGCCCGAAAACGTCGAGCACATCGCGGAGATCATGAAAGCCAACGGCTACGCCACGGCCCGCTTCGGCAAGAACGATTACGGCAGAGGGTATCACGTTCAAGAAACCCGCGAGTATCCGCTGAATCACGGTTACGATGAGTTCCTCGGGTTCTCGGCGCACGGCCACGATTATTTTCTTCTGTCGAAGGACATCGAGGACCGGACGCCCGATCCCAAAGGGCACAGCGCCGTCGTCGGGCCGCTCATGCACAATCGCGGCAGGAAGGAATTCAAGGACGGCTACCTGACGGAGATCCTTACCGACGCGGCTATCGACTATTTCAAGCGCCATCGGCAGGAGCCTTTCTTTGTCACCCTGGCCTACAACTCGGTGCACCACCTGATTCACCAGGTCCCGAAGCGCTACCTGGACAAGCACGGCGTGAAGGAAATTCCGAATTACAATCCCGAAAAGGATGGCAGTTACGCGAAATGGTTCCAGAGGTTTATCCACCTGGGCGCAATAACCGACGGCGAGATGCGAAAGTTCTATCTCGCCAACCTCAACTGTCTGGACGACAACATCGGGCGCGTCCTGGACACATTGAAGGAATTGAAGATCGCTGACAACACGATGGTGGTTTTCTTTGGGGATAATGGCGGGTCGCCTACAACCGGCGCCTGGAACAGACCGCTGGCCGGCAGCAAGTTCACGCTCTGGGAGGGGGGAATTCGCGTTCCGTTTATCCTGTCGCGCCCGGGCGATCCGCACGCAGGCGAAACCTGGGACCTGCCGATCTCAACGCTCGATGTGCTTCCCACCTGCCTTGAAGCAGCCGGCATAGAGTTGCCCGAAGCGCTCGATGGCAGGGCCATTCCGGAATCGACAGAAAAAGCGGGAAAACCCAGAAACCTCTTCTGGCGCTTTGGCGGGAGCTATGCTGTGCGTTCCGGCGACTGGAAGCTGCTGCACAAAGGCATCAATGCCAGAAAGCCCACCTCCGGGATACTGGTCAGGAAGGAACTTCTCGACAAAACCTGCTTGTTCAACCTCAAAGAGGACCCCTCCGAGAGCCGGAATTTGATCGACGAGTATCCGGAGGTGGTTCAGCGTCTTCAGAGATCATACGCGGCCTGGTCGGAAGAGGTGGTGGGATCCCATGCAAAACCGCCCAAACCGAGAAAGAACCGCCCAACAAGAGCGAGGGCCCAGAACCGATGAAGCACTGGATATTGACAGCGACAATCTGTGCATTGCTTTCCGCGACGGCGCTGGCCGAACCGGACAAACCGAACCTCATCATTTTTCTGGTGGACGACATGGGGCTGATGGATACCTCGGTTCCCATGCTGGCCGATGAAGATGGCAAGCCGCAGCGGTATCCGCTCAACCATTGGTACCGCACGCCGAACATGGAGCGCCTGGCGGCGCGGGGCGTGCGGTTCAGCAATTTCTACTCCCACACGGTCTGTTCGCCGACCCGCATCTCAATCATGACCGGCCAGAACTCGGCCCGTCATCATACCACCGATTGGATCCATGCCTATCAGAACAACCGGGACATGGATAACAAGCAGTTTCCCCAGGCAATCAACCGGCGTGTCCCGCCGGAGTGGAACTGGGAAGGGCTCGGTAAGGAAGACGTCACCCTGCCGGCCATCCTCAGGCAGCAGGGCTACACCACGATTCACATCGGAAAAGGACACCTCGGCCCGGACAAGCACGCGGGAGCGGACCCGCGGAACCTCGGATTCGATGTGAACGTCGGCGGTTCCGCCATCGGTCACCCACAAAGTTATTATGGCCAAAAGAACTACGGAAAAGGTAGCAGCACAGCCGTTCCCCACCTGGAAAAATACCACGGGACGGAAACCTTCTTGACGGAAGCCCTCACGCTTGAAGCCAAGGCCGAGATTGACAAAGCACGGACAACCGACAAGCCTTTCTTCCTGTACATGTCGCATTACGCAGTGCACGCACCGTTCAATTCTGACCCGCGCTTTGCGGATCACTACAAGGGCCCGGGCAAGAACCCGGCCGCCCAGGCCTATGCCACCCTGATCGCGGGCATGGACAAGTCACTGGGCGACCTGATGGATCACCTCGAAGCGAAGGGGGTTGCGGAGAACACGCTGATCTTCTTCCTGGGCGACAACGGAGGGGACGCTCCTTTGGCCGGCACGGATGATATTTCCTCCAGCGCCCCCCTGCGCGGCCGCAAAGGCAGCAAGTGGGAGGGGGGCGTCCGGGTTCCCTTCATCGCCGCCTGGGCAAAAGCCGACGCGAACAACCCGTGGCAGAAAAAACTGCCGATCGCCGCCGGCAGCATTCGCCAGGAGATCGGGGCCTGTTACGACTTGTTCCCGACCATTGCGGATCTTGTCGATACGCCGATCCCAACCGGGCATCCGGTCGACGGACAGGTCCTGACAAGACTTCTGACCGGACGATCGGATCCGGAACATCGAAACGCATTTCTCACCCACTACCCCCATCCGCGCCGCGGACAGAGCCATTTCTTCACCACCTGGCGCAACGGAAACTGGAAAGTGCGCTACGAATATTTCTCCGAAGGCGACAACCGCTATGCACTTTACAACCTCGCGAGTGATCCGAGTGAATCGCAGAATCTAGCGGCGGAGAATCCCGAACAGCTCAGGAACATGATGCATGGCATGATCCGGGAGTTGGAATCCATGGATGCGGTTTATCCTGTGAAAGACGGGCAGCTGCTTGAACCGGCCATCCCGTAGGAGAAGAAGCCATGAATCCTTGTTCAAAAATAGCAGGTGTCTTGTTGACCATAGCAGTCGTTTTGACATGCAAGGTCACCGCCGCAGAAGCAAACAAACCGCAGTCACCCAACATCCTGTTCATCCTGGTGGATGATCTGGGCTGGCGGGATCTGGGGTGTTACGGACACGAGATTCACGAAACCCCCAACATCGACAGGCTGGCCAGCCAGGGCATGCGCTTCACCGATGCCTATGCCGCCTGTCCGGTGTGCAGTCCGACGCGCGCCAGCATTATGGCCGGAAAATACCCGTCCCGCACGGGGATCACCAATTGGCTGCCGGGCGATAACTATCAAAATACGCCACTCCGCTGTGAACGGACAGCGCAGTTCATGAAACTCGAGGAGTTCACCCTCGCCGAAGCCCTCAGGGCCGCAGGTTACCAGACCGCCTTCGTCGGCAAGTGGCATCTGGGTGAAAAACCCTATTACCCGCAGTACCAGGGGTTCGACATCAACGTAGCAGGGAATCACTGGGGCCATCCTCACAAGGGTTATTTCAGCCCGTATCAGATGGAACAGATCAAAGACGGGCCCAAGGGCGAATACCTTACTGACCGGCTGGCCAGCGAAGCCATCCGAGTCATGGACGAGTTCTCCAGAAAGGAGAAACCATGGCTGATGTGTATGAGCTACTACACGGTGCATGCTCCCTTCCACGCCAAGGCGGAGAAGATCAAGAAGTACAAGGAGAAAGCGAAGCGGGCGAAAGTCCAAAGCTCCAATGCTGCGTATGCCGCCATGGTCGAGTCATTGGATGAGAACGTCGGGCGCATCCTCCGATGGCTGGATGACAAAGAACTTCGCAAAGACACGATCATCATCTTTACCTCCGATAACGGAGGCTTTCACATGGCAACGCATAACCGGCCCCTGCGCGGGTACAAGGGCGAGTTGTACGATGGCGGCATCCGCGTGCCCTGGATCGTCCAATGGCCCGGCGTAACGAAAGGCGGTTCGGTCTGCAACAAACCGGTCATCAGCACGGACTTTTACCCGACCCTCCTGGAGATGACCAGGCTGCCCCTGCGCCCCGAACAACACGTCGACGGCGTGAGTCTGGTGCCGATGCTGAAAGGCGATCCGGATTTCGACCGCGGTGCGATGATCTGGCATTATCCGCACTACCTGCCTCGTCATTCCGCTGTTCCGGGCAGCGCGATCCGGGCCGGGGACTGGAAATTCATTTACTATTACGAAGACGGACGCCAGGAGCTCTACAATCTCAAGAACGACATCGGCGAAACGAAAAACCAGGCCCAGGGCATGCCTGAGAGGGCGGCGGAAATGAAGGCTCGGCTGGATGCCATGCTGAAAGAACACGGCGCGAAGAGCCCAACTTCTGCTGCTGCACACAAGTAAAGGAGGGTACGGATGAATAGGATCGTAGTTGTATTCCTGGGATGGTCATTGCTGACCCAATTTGCAATGGCGGCGGAGCAGTGGAAGGTTTTTGAGACCTCGTTTCAATCGACGAAGACCTGTGAAAACCCGTTTATGGACGTGCAGGTGGATGTGGTTTTTGGGAAAGACGCAACGGAGTGGAAGCAGCCTGCGTTCTGGAATGGAGGAAACACGTGGACTGTGCGTTTCGCTTTTCCGGAAACGGGGGCATTTCAGTATCGGGTTGAAAGCAATGATTCGTCTTTGAACGGAAAAACCGGAACGGTCGAAGTTCAGGAGTATAAGGGTGATAACCCGCTGTTTAAACACGGGCATTTACGGGTGAGCGCAAACAAGCGTTACTTTGAACACGCCGATGGGACCCCGTTCTTCTGGCTGGGCGACACCTGGTGGAAATGTCTTTCGAAACGACTCAGTTTCGATGAGTTTAAGGAGTTGACGGATGACCGTGCTGAAAAGGGATTTTCGCTCGCGCAGATTGTCTGCGGACCTTATCCCGATGAGCCGTTTTTTACCGACTGGTGGGATAACGAAGGCGGAAAACCGTATTTGAACCGTGAATTTACGAAAGTGAATCTGGAGTATTTCAAATACACCGATCAGCGCTTTGAATACATGGTGCAGTCAGGCATTGTGCCGGCCATTGTCGGGGCATGGGGACGCCACGATTGTGACGCAATGAGATTTCTTGGCGTAGAAGGTATGCAACGCCACTGGCGCAACCTCATTGCCCGCTACGGTGCTTATCCCACCGTCTGGATTGTCGGCGGGGAAGCCGGTGGAGAACTCTGGAAAAAGGTAGCCCTGTATGTCAGGGCGACCGACCCCTATGACCGCCCGACGACGGTCCATCCACTGTCGGGTGGCAAGAGCGTGGTGGAATATGTGGGCAAAGACAGCGTTAACTTTGATTTTCTGCAGACCGGACATGGCCGCACAGCCGAAGATCCACGTGCCATTAACTGCCTGAAAGCCATACACAATACCGAACCGATTATGCCGGTTCTTATCGGCGAACACAGCTACGAAGAACACATGAAAGGCGGCCCGCCCTATACGCAGCGATACGTTTTCTGGGGCAGCGTCCTGAATGGCGCTGCTGGACTTACCTACGGTGCCGCCGGAATATGGCATGCCGGCATTGAAGGCTTTCCCGCATCTGTAAACACCTATGACTTCACCACCTGGAGGCAGGGGATGGTTTATCCGGGTTCCGCTCAGGTGGGTCTGAACGCCAAATTTCTGAAAAACTATCCGTGGGAAAAATTCGTGCCGCATCCCGAATGGGCACGCCCTGGTATGTTTGCTGCCGGGATCCCCGGACATATCCGAATGCTCTATATGCCGCGCCCGCCCGCCTATAGATGGGCCGGGTTCAAGGTGTATGATCTGGAAAAAGACACCCCTTATAACGTGTTCTTTTTCGAGCCTTCAACAGGACGAACCTTCGATAGAGGTACTGTCATCTACGTCGATAACAGGCAGGTTGTTTTTGAAGATGATTTCAGCAAAGGCGCCGGAACCCGGTGGAGAGATGACGGCCCAAAATCAACAATAACAGAGGGTCACCTTGTCACTCAAAAAGGGGCTCTTGTTATTCTGGAGGAAGAAATCGACCAATACATGAGTGTAACGGTAGATGCTAAAAGTGATGCTGAAGCCGGCATTATACTTAACTATACCGACAAGAATAATTATCTGGTCGGACTCTATACGCCGGCGCCGAAGAGAATGTATTTCCATGAAGTGATAGACGGTAACTATGGAGAACCGTTGGGGGCGGGAGACGGTCCTCTGACGAGAGGCCCCAGGGTTCTGCCGGAACTTAATGAAAACATCACATTGACGGCAACCCTGCAAAACGGCGTGGCAACGCTGGAAATAGGGAGCGGCAAGGCGACATACGCGACAAGCACAGAGATAAAGACACATAAGTCGGGAAAGGTGGGTCTTTGGCACTATCAGGTCGGCGGCCGTCAAAACTATGACAATTTCAAGGTGATGGATATTCCGAATCGAGAAGCGGGAATGCGTTATCTGATGGCCTCTACGTTGAACATTGAACGGGTCCCGTCGCCGCAAGACTGGGTGCTGGTGATGGAGAAGGTTGATGATTTGAAAGGAAAGGAGAATGAGTAAAACTAAACAAGTAGTATTGGGCGTAATAGTGATACCGTTGCTCGGCTTTGCGCAGGAAAAACCGCCTGTGGTGAGCGCGTCGAAACCAAACATCATCTTCATCCTCGCGGACGACATGGGCTATGGGGACCTCAGTTGTTACGGAGCGGTGAAAATCCAGACGCCGAACATCGACAGCTTGGCGACCGAGGGCATCCTCTTTACGGATGGTCATTGCGGGGCCTCGACCTGCACTCCTACCCGATACGGATTGTTGACCGGACGCCACAACTGGCGAAGCTGGTTGAAATACAGCGCGCTCAGCACCAGCGCGCCGCTGCTGATCGAAGAGGATCGAGTGACCGTGGCTTCCTTCCTGAAGTCGGCGGGCTACTCGACATCGATCGTCGGCAAGTGGCATCTCGGATTTGGTCACGAAGAGGGCTTTGAAGATAACCGAGGGGATACGCCGCCGAATTACTGGGAGACTCGTGGAAGCGGTCCGAACTGGAACGGTGAACTGAAGCCGGGCCCGCTGGAGGTCGGCTTCGATTACTCCTACGTCATTCCCGTAGCCAACAGCTTCCCGCCTTACGTCATCGTGGAGAATCACCACGTGGAAGGGCTCCGCAAGGACAGCCCCATTGGCAAAATGGAATCGAGGAACAACGGAAGGATGGAGGGCGGCGAAGGCGCGCGCTGGAGGGATGAAGAACTCGTTGACAAACTGACCAGCAAGGCGGTTTCTCAGTTGGAGGGCTTTGCGAAGGAGAAAAAGCCGTTCTTCCTCTACTACGCGCCCCATCAGCCGCACGGACCGTGGAGACCAAATCCTCGTTTCAAACGAACGAGCCAAGCCAAGGAATACGGGGACGTGATCCAGGAATTGGACTGGTCGGTGGGTGAAATACTCAAGACGCTGGACCGTCTGGGGCTCAGCGAAAACACCCTGGTCATCTTCTCGAGTGATAATGGAAGCGGCAGTGGTCTGAGTTTCAACGGCCACCGGCCGAACGGCCCCCTGCGTGGCGGCAAAGGCGACCTCACGGAAGGTGGCCACCGCGTGCCCTTGCTGGCGCGATGGCCGGGCAGGATCAAGCCGGGCACGCGTTCGGCGGAAACGATCACGCTGACCGACATGATGGCGACCTTCGCGGCAATGATCGGAAAAAGGCTGCCGCCCGGCGCCGGGCCGGACAGTTACAACGTGCTTCCTGCTTTGCTGGGACAAAAGTTGTCTGATCCGCAGCGTCCCCTGGTCATGTCCAGCGGCGGAACGGGTGCCCTCTCGATTCGCACCGGAAAGTGGAAGCTCCTCGTCGGGCAAGGGAATTGCGGCTACGGGGAATTCTTCCGAAAGCGGCCCCATCCGACACCCAAGCCCGGAGATCCCCCGGCCCAACTCTACAACCTGGAAGAGGACCTGGGCGAAACCACCAACCTCTACAGGCAGCATCCGGAAATCGTTCACCGCTTGAAGGTGGGGCTGGAGAAAATCAAGGCCGATGAGAACTACAATCCCACCGCGCTGGAACAGCCCGGTGAAACACTCACCATCGAACAGTTGGACGCGTTGTTCCCTGAGGCGTGGGGTCCGCCGAAGTCGAAGGCCACGTTGACGAAGATCGGCGGAAAGATCGCCGCGGTGAGCAGCTTCCAGCCCGACCGGGAGGCTGTGTGCATGCTCGATGGCGA
>Ga0272442_10002522_pt1 | contig 26494 bp, 24 predicted proteins | sample SSMForm2O_FD_200262 | JGI IMG/M metagenome (GOLD analysis project Ga0272442, IMG submission 200262) | Marine sediment archaeal communities from Little Sippewissett salt marsh, Falmouth, MA, United States - SSM-Form-2O | ecosystem: Environmental > Aquatic > Marine > Wetlands > Sediment ... | reverse complement strand
GACATGGAACGGGTGGTGGCGGCCGTCAACGCGTTCTTCCGCACGAACCCCGCGCCCGTGAAGCTGCGGCACGAGTGGTTCGGGCTCACCTACATCAACGTGGTGTGGCAGGACAAGATGGTGATGGGGATGCTCTCGGCGTTCGCCGGCAGCTTCATCATCGTGTTCGTGATGATGACCGTGCTGTTCCGCTCGCCGCTGTGGGCGCTCCTGTCGATGATCCCCCTCACGGTCACCATCTCCCTGATCTACGGGATCATCGGCATCGTGGGGAAGGACTACGATATGCCGGTGGCCGTGCTCTCGGCGCTCACGCTGGGCCTGGCGGTGGACTTCGCGATCCACTTCCTCGCCCGCTCGCGGGTGGCCGTGGCCGAGCATGGGACGTGGGATCAGGCGGCGGTGCCGATGTTCGGCGAGCCGGCCCGGGCGATCACGCGGAACATCATTGTGATCGCCGTGGGCTTCCTGCCGCTGCTGGCCGCCCCGCTCGTGCCCTACAAGACCGTGGGCTTCTTCATGGCCAGCATCCTGGCCATCTCGGGCGTCGCCACGCTCTTCGTGCTCTCCGCGCTCATGCGGGTGCTCGCGAAGGCGCTCTTCAAGCACGTCGGCGCCCCGGTGAGCGCCACGTGCAACTGCGGCGTGTGCATCGCCTCGTCGCTCGGCACCGTGGCGCTCGTGGCCCTCACCCTGTGGCAGTTCGCGCCCCGCATCGGCTGGACCATTCTTACCCTGGCCAGCGTGGTGGCTGTGCCCGTGCTCGCGCTGCTCTGCGGCCGCCTCTCGCGCCGGGAGGCATGTGGACGGGCCGCGCCTCCAGCCAGTCCCGATGCCTCGGACAGCAATGGAAAGGAGACAGACGATGAACCTCACGAGTGAGTCCCGCTCCTGGCTCCCTGCTGTGCTCGCACTCATTGCGGCTGCGACGGCCCTGCCCGCGCGCGGCGGCGCGGCGGCGCCCTCTGTGGACGAGATCGTGCAGAAGGCCGAGCTGGCGGCCTACTACCAGGGCGACAACGGCCGCGCACGCGTGAAGATGACCATCACCGACGCCCAGGACCGCACGCGGAACCGCGAGTTCATCATCCTCCGCCGCGACGTCAAGGACGGCGAGGACCAGAAGTTCTACGTCTACTTCGAGGAGCCGGCCGACGTCCGCAAGATGGTCTACATGGTCTGGAAGCACACCACCCGCGACGACGACCGCTGGCTCTACCTGCCCGCGCTCGACCTCGTCAAGCGCATCGCCGCGTCCGACAAGCGCACCAGCTTCGCCGGCTCCCACTTCCTCTACGAGGATGTCTCCGGCCGCAGCATCGCCGATGATACCCACGAGCTCACCGAGACGACCGACACCCACTACGTGCTCAAGAACACGCCGAAGGACCCCAAGTCCGTCGAGTTTGCCTCCTACACCATCTGGATCGACAAGAAGACCTTCATGCCGACGAAGGCCGAGTACGTGGACGATGCGGGGAAGAAGCACCGCGTGGTCGAGGCCCTCGAGATCAAGGAGATCCAGGGCTTCCCCACCGTCGTCAAGTCCCGCGTCCAGGACCTCAAGTCGGGCGGCAACACGGTGAGCGAATTCTCCGAGATCCGCTACAACATCGATCTGCCCGACAGCGTGTTCACCGAGCGCTACCTGCGCCGCGCGCCTCGCCGCTACCTGCGGTGATGCCCATCCGTCCTGGCCGGGATCGTGCAGAGAGGGGACCCGACGTGAGAGTGCGAGTCGCGCCGCCACGGTGGCTTTGGGGGCCCATGGTCTGCCTCGCGCTGGTGGGGGCCGCGCGTGGGGAGGAGCCGGCCGCAGAGAGCGGCCCGTCGCTCAAGAAGATCCTCGAGAAGCTGCCGTTCGGCCTGCACGGCTTCGTGGAGGCCCGTGCAGGCTCCCGGCTCCAGAAGGACCCCGCCATCTCGGAGACCGCCTCGATCGCCGAGACCCGCCTCCAGCTCGAGGCCTCGAAGCTCCTCGACCTCGCCGAGGTGCGCGTCAAGGGCGACATCGTGTACGACGCGGTGGAGGAGGAGGCGAAGGGGGAGCTGCGATCGGCCTTCGTGCTGCTCACCCCCTTCGAGATCGCCGACGTGAAGATCGGCCGCCAGGTGCTCACCTGGGGCACCGGCGACCTGCTCTTCATCAACGACCTGTTCCCCAAGGACTGGAAGTCCTTCTTCATCGGCCGCGACGACGAGTATCTCAAAGCCCCCTCGGACGCCGTGCGCATCAGCTACTTCCATCCGGTGGTCAACGTGGACTTCGTCTACACGCCGCGGTTCCGCGCGGACACCTATATCGACGGCGACCGCCTGAGCTACTGGAGCGACGCGCTGGGCCGCCGCGTGGGCGAGGGCAACAAGGTGCGCGCCAGCGAGCCCGACGATTGGATCGGCGACGACGAGATCGCGCTGCGCCTCCACCGCAACCTCCGCGGCACCGAACTCGCCCTCTATGGATACCACGGCTACTGGCGCACTCCCGCGGGCATGAACCCCCGCAACGGCCGCGCCACCTTCCCCGACCTGTCCGTCCTCGGCGCCAGCGCGCGCGGTGCCGTGGGCAAGGGCATCGGCAACATCGAGGCAGGCTACTACCACTCGCGCGACGACAGCGACGGCGACAACCCGTTCGTGCGCAACAGCGAGCTTCGCATCCTCGTGGGCTACGAGCAGGAGATCGCCCGCAACCTCACGGCCGGCGTGCAGTACTACGTCGAGTGGATGATGGACTATGGCGGCTACCGCCGCATGCTGCCAGCGGGCGTGCGGGCGCGCGACGAGTTCCGCCACCTGGTGACCCTCCGCCTCACCAAGCTCCTGATGAGCCAGAACCTCAAGCTCTCGTTCTTCGCCTACTACTCGCCTTCGGACGACGATGCGTATCTTCGCCCGAAGATCCACTACAAGATCGACGACCACTGGGCAGCCGAGATCGGAGGCAACATCTTCCTCGGCGCCCGCGACCACACCTTCTTCGGCATGTTCGAGCGCGACACGAACGCCTACGCCGCCGTGCGCTACAGCTTCTAAGGAGGGCAGCAGCCGCAGACGCGACGACGGGCCGGTGTGTTCCCCCAGGCGCGGCACCCCGCCGCACCGCAGAAAGCAGGAGGCACTCATGCTCCAGGACGGAGAGAAGGGCGCGATCATCCAGCGCGACAAGGCCACGTACGCCGTCGCCCCGCACGTGGCGTGCGGGGTGATCAGCCCGGACCAGCTCCGCACGCTGGCCGACGTGGCGGAGAAGTACGGGGCGGCAGCCCTCAAGATCACCAGCGCCGCGCGCATCGCCATCGTGGGACTCAAGGAGGAGGACCTCGACGGCGTGTGGGCCGAACTCGGCATGTCCCCAGGCGCCGCCGTGGGCCTGTGCGTGCGCAGCGTCAAGGCCTGCCCCGGCACCACCTTCTGCAAGCGCGGGCAGCAGGACAGCCTGAGTGTGGGCATACAGCTCGACGAGAAATACCACGGGCTCGAGACGCCCAGCAAGCTGAAGATCGGCGTGAGCGGATGCCCCAACCAGTGCGCCGAGACGTGCATCAAGGACGTGGGGCTCGTGGGCAGGAAAGCCGGGTGGACCGTGGTGGCGGGCGGCAACGGGGGCGCGCGGCCGCGCCTCTCGCTCAAGGTGGCCGAAGGCCTCTCGACCGACGACGCCCTCGCCCTCGTCGACCGCATCATCGCCTACTACCGCCAGAACGCGAAGCCCCACGAGCGCCTGGGACGGATGATCGAGCGGATCAGCTTCGAGGCGTTCCAGGCCGCCGTCGCGCCGCAGCAGGCTGCCGAGGGCAGATGAGCCTTGACCGGACCCGCCCATACGCCTACGATGGAGCGCAGACACGCAATGGGCCGCCGCGACCCGCATCAAGGAGAGACCATGCCCTTCACGCACAGTCCCCGAGCCATCCCAAACACCGTCGTCCGCGTTCTCCTGCCGCTCGCCCTGGCTCTCGCGGCGGCTGCCTGCCGTGAGACCGAGACCGCCGAGGAGCCTCAGGCCCCGGTCGAGAACATGACCTACGTGTCCACCAACGCCGAGTTCGACGAGGCGGTGCTCAAGGCCAGGACGCCCGTGCTCGTGGACATGTATGCCACGTGGTGCCCGCCGTGCAAGAAGATCGCTCCCGTGCTCAACCGCCTGGCCCCCACCTACAAGGGCAAGGTGGCCTTCGTGAAGGTCAACGTGGAGAAGGTCCCCGACAAGGCGCGGAAGTACCGCGTGCAGTTCGTGCCCACGCTCCTGGTCTTCAAGAACGGCAAGGAGACGGAGCGGATCCAGGGCGCGCCGCCCGAGGCACGCCTCCGCAAGGTGCTCGAAGCGGCGAGCAAGTGAGTCCCGGAAACGGCGGGAGACTGTGCCCATGGCGGCAGCGAATGCAGAAAGCTCGGGCACGAGGCGCGATCTGCCGCACCCGTTCACGCTCGCGATCTTCGGCGCATCGGGCGACCTGACCCGCCGCAAGCTCGTGCCCGCGGTCTACAGCCTGTTCCGCGACGGGCGTTTCCCCGAGCAGTTCGCCGTGGTGGGCATGGCGCGCTCGGAGCACACGGACGAGGCGTTCCGTGCCGACCTCCGCGAGGCGGCCGCCCAGTTCGCACGCGTCCAGCCGGTGGACGGCGCGACGTGGGCTCGCTTCGCCGAGCGCATCCACTACCAACGCGGGGACTACGCCTCGCCGGCCGACTTCGCGGCCCTCCGCGAGCGCCTCGACGGCATCGCGGCCGCCATGGGCGCGCCGCGCAACGTGCTCTTCTACTGCGCCACCCCGCCCGTCGTGTTCCCCACCATCGTCGACCAGATGCGCGAGTCGGGCCTGGGCCGGCCGCCCGATGGCGCCTGGGCACGCCTGATCATCGAGAAGCCCTTCGGCCGCGATCTCCAGAGCGCCCTCGCTCTCAACGCCCACGTCCAGAGCGCCTTCGCGGAAGACCAGATCTACCGCATCGACCACTACCTGGGCAAGGAGACGGTGCAGAACATCCTCGTCCTGCGCTTCGCCAACGCCATCTTCGAGCCCATCTGGAACGCCCGCTACATCGACCACGTGCAGATCACCGTGAGCGAGACGGTGGGCGTGGAGCAGCGCGGCTCCTACTACGACCAGGCCGGAGCCCTGCGCGACATGGTGCAGAACCACATGATGCACCTGCTGTGCCTCGTGGCCATGGAGGCCCCGAACTCGCTCGAGGCCGGCCCGGTGCGCGACGAGAAGGTCAAGGTGCTCAATGCCCTGCGCCCGATCCCGCCCGGGTGCGTGAGCGACCGCGTGGTGCGCGCCCAGTATGCCGCAGGCGAAGCGGACGGCCGCCCCGTGCCCGGCTACCTCGGGGAGCCGGGCGTGGCGCCCGACTCGGCGACGGAGACCTACGTGGCCCTCGAGGCCCGCATCGACAACTGGCGCTGGGCCGGCGTGCCCTTCTACCTGCGCACTGGCAAGCAACTCCCCGTGCGCATCACCGAGATCGGCATCCACTTCAAGCCCATCCCCAGGGTGCTCTTCAACGCGCCGCCCTTCGGCCCGATGCGCCCCAACGTCCTCGCCCTGCGCATCCAGCCCAACGAAGGCATTGCCCTTCAGTTCCAGGTGAAGACCCCGGGAACGGGCGTGCGCATCGAGCCGTTCATGATGGACTTCGGCTACGCGGCATCGTTCGGCACGGAGCCGCCGGAGGCCTACGAGCGTCTGCTGCTCGACGCGGCGCTGGGCGACTCGACGCTCTTCACCCGCAACGACGAAGTGGAGGCGGCGTGGAGCTTCCTCTCGCCGATCCTCGAAGGCTGTGCCCAGGCGCCCCCTGGGCCGCTGCCTGGCTATCCCGCGGGTTCCTGGGGGCCGAAGGAGGCCGACGAACTGATCGCGGCCGACGGCCGCGCCTGGTCGCTCGTGCGCCGGCGCCGCCATCGGCCTGGAGCCTGAATCCGTAATCCAGCTCTGGAGACCCCGGCATGTCGCCGAGGCCAGAGGAGGACTGAATATGCAACGCCATGCCTGCCGCGCGCCGCTGCTGGTGTTCGCGCTCGCCGCTGCCGCTATCGCCGCCGGGTTCGGCGCGGACCCTGCCGAGCTCTTCCGCGTCTCCTCCTCGCTCGGCACCACGAGCGTGCAGCCGGGGCAGGACTTCGATCTGAAGATCACCTTCCGCCTCGGCGAGGGCGTCCATCTCTACAAGAAGCAGCTCGCGTTCACGTGGGACGAGCTGACGGGCGCGCAGCAGAGGGAGGTGGTGCTGCCGAAGGGGGAGCCGATCGACGACCCGTTTGCCGGCGAGGCGGGGGCGAAGACCGAGGGCTACGAGGGCACGGTGGAGATCGCGGTGCGCTTCCACGCCACGGCGAAAGCGGGGGAGCCGATCGTGGTCCGCGGCACGCTCCGCTACCAGGGCTGCTCGGGCGAGCAGTGCTTCCTGCCGATGCGCCACCCGATCGAGGTGAAGCTGGCCGCGGGAGCCGCGGCCCCGCCGACCCCGACCCCGGCCTCAGCTACAGTGGCTGCCCCGACGGGCGAGCCGGGCGACGAGCTGGGCCTCGGCGCGTTCCTCTCCAACGTGCTCCTGGCGTTCGTGGCCGGCCTGCTCATCAGCTTCACGCCGTGCGTGTACCCGATGATCCCCATCACGGTGGCCATCATCGGCGGGCGGGCACAGTGCGGCCGCGCGCGCGCCATCGCCCTCTCGGCCGTCTACGTGCTGGGCATCGCGATCACCTACTCGGTCATCGGCGTGCTCATCGCCTCCCTGGGCGGTGCGGTGCGCAACGCCCTCCAGTCGCCCTGGCTCCTCGTGCCCATTGCCGCGATCTTCGTGGTCCTGGCCCTGGCGATGTTCGACGTCATCACGCTCCAGACCCCAGGCTCCGTCGGCGGGCTGGCCAGCAAGGTGTCCGGCAAGTCGAGGGGCGTCTTCGGTGTGCTCCTGCTCGGTGTCGTGAGCGGGCTGGTGGCGGGGCCGTGTGTGGCCGCGCCGCTGGCGGGCGTGCTCATCCGCATCGCGCGCACGGGCAGTGCGATGCTCGGCTTCTGGTCGATGTTCGCGCTCGCATGGGGCATGGGCCTCATCCTGATCGTCGCCGGAGCGTCCGCGGGCCTCCTGCCGAAGGCGGGCACGTGGATGGTGTGGGTGAAGAAGCTGCTCGGCTTCGTCCTGCTGTGGGCCGCGGCCTACTTCCTCCAGCCGGTGATTGGGGTGGACAGCTACTACCTGGCCACGGCGGGGGTGTTGCTCGCCGCCGCGGTGTTCCTGGGATGCCTGGACTCGCTGGCGCCCGACGCCGGGGTGGCCGCGCGCATCAAACGCCTGCTCGGCCTGAGCGCGGTGTTCGCGGCGGCGGGCTTCGCCTTCGCGGGAAGCTTCCAGTACGAGCCGCGCGCCGCGGCGTCCTTCGCGGCCGGCGACCCCGAGAGCGTGGACGCCGCCCTGGCCTCGGGAAAGCCCGTGGTGCTGGACTTCTCCGCCGAGTGGTGCGCCCCGTGCAAGGAGCTCGACCACAAGACGTTCTCCGACCCGCGCGTGGCCGAGGAACTCCAGCGCTTCCGCGTGCTGAAGATCGACGTCGACAAGACGGAGAACAGGCAGCTCATCCAGCGCTTCGAGATCGTCGGGCCGCCCACCGTGGTGCTTTTCGACGCCGACGGCAAGGCCCGCGACGACCTGAGCTTCTCGGGATTCAAAGGGCCAGACGCCTTCCTGGAGCTGCTCAAGAAAGTGCGCTGACGAGGGCACGGATGCAGAAACACTGGTGCCGAATCTGCACCTACGTGTACGACCCCGAGATCGGGGACCCCGACGACGGCATCCCGCCCAGCGTGCCGTTCGACGATCTGCCCGACGACTGGACCTGCCCCGTGTGCGGGGCACCGAAGTCGATGTTCGACCCGGTCGAGGAGACGTGATGAAGACCTCCGTTACCTGCACGACGGTCGAGAACTACCAGATCCAGGTCCGCACGGCCGACCACGCGTGGATCGTCGACGAGCCGACACGCATCGGCGGCGACGGCCTCGGCCCGAACCCCTTCGACCTTCTCCTCGCCAGCATCGGCTCGTGCATGCTCGTCACCGTCACCTACCACGCCTCCGAGGCCGGCCTGCCCTTCGAGCGCCTCTGGGTCGACGTGGCGGGCGAGTGGCGGGGCGAAGGCGACGATGAGAAGTACCACGTGACCATCACACTTCGCCTCCGGGGCGACCTGGATGCCGATGCCCTGGAGAAGCTGAGAGCCCTCTCGGCACGCTGCCCCGTCAAGAAGCTGCTCGAGGGCAACGCCGTGTTCGAGACGCGGGTCCAGCAGGTCTGACCGATTGGAGCCACGCCCATGCGCAAAGACGAACTGATGCGGGTCTACACGCAGATGCGGCTGGCCCGCGGCTTCGAGACCCGCGTGGCCGAGCAGTACCAGAAGGGGCGCATCGGCGGATTCTGCCACCTCTACTCCGGCGAGGAGGCCGTCGCCGTCGGCGCCATGTGGCACCTGCGCCCCGACGACTACGTGGTCGGCTCCTACCGCGACCACGCCTACTACATCCTCCGCGGGGGCGACCCCCGCAAGTGCATGGCCGAGCTCTTCGGCCACGCCGAGGGCTGCTGCAAGGGCAAGGGCGGCTCGATGCACCTGTTCGACCCCGAGGTCAACTTCATGGGAGGCTACGCCATCGTGGGCGGCATGTGCCCCATCGCCGTCGGCCTCGGCTACGCCATCCAGTACAGCAGCGAGGACCGCGCAGTCCTGTGCTTCTTCGGCGATGGCGCGACCAACCAGGGCGTCTACCACGAAGCCCTCAACATGGCCAGCCTCTACAAGCTCCCCGTCGTGTGGGTCTGCGAGAACAACCACTACGCTATCGGCACCAGCGTGCAGCGAGCCAGCGCCCAGGAGTCCATGGCCCGCAAGGCCAAAGCCGCCTACGACCTGCCCACCTACGTGGTGGACGGCATGGACTTCTTCAAAATGCAGTCCGTCGCCGAGCGTGCCATCGCCCACGCGCGGGCGGGCAAAGGCCCCTCGTTCATCGAGGCCAGATGCTACCGCTACCGAGGCCACTCGATGTCCGACCCCGCCACCTACCGCTCGAAGGAGGAGGTGGACTTCTGGAAGACGCGCGACCCGATCCCGCGGATCAAGGCGGCGATCAAGCACGACTTCGATGTGCCCGACGAGGAGTTCGCCGCGGTGGACAAGCAGGTGCGCGAGCAGCTCGACGAGGCGGTCCGCTTCGCCGAAGCCGGCGCCGAGCTTCCCCCCGACCGGCTCTATGAAGACCTCTACGCCGACCCGGCCTGAGGCGTCAGGAGACGATACATGGCGAAGATCAGCTATCGCGATGCCATCAACCAGGCGCTGCGCGAGGAGATGGAGCGCGACGACTCGGTGGTGCTCTTCGGCGAGGACGTGGCGCACTACGAGGGCTCGTTCAAGGTCACCCGAGGGCTCCTCGAGAAGTTCGGCGAACGGCGCGTGTTCGACACGCCGATCTCCGAGGCCGCCATCGTGGGGATGGCCACCGGCGCCGCTCTCGGCAAGCTCCGGCCCGTGCCCGAGCTCATGACCGTCAACTTCGCCTACGTGGCCATGGACCAGATCCTCAACCACTTGGCCGTCATGCGCTACATGTTCGGCGGCCAGTGCACCCTGCCCGTCACCATCCGCATGCCCGGCGGCGGGGGCCACCAGCTCGGAAGCCAGCACTCCCACAGCGCCGAGGTCCACTTCGTCCACACCGCCGGCCTCATCGTGGTCTATCCCGCCACGCCGGCCGATGCGAAGGCCCTGCTCAAAGCCTCGATCCGCGACGACAACCCCGTCATCTTCCTCGAGCACGAGGGCCTCTACAACTTTCAGGACGAGGTGCCCGACGGCATCGAGCCCGCCCCGCTCGGCCAGGCGGCCGTCCTCCGCGAGGGCACCGACCTGACCATCGTGGCCTACGGCGCCATGACCCACGTGGCACTCGAGGCCGCCGAGCAGCTTGCCCAGGACGGTGTGCAGGCCGAGGTGGTCGACCTGCGCACCCTCCGCCCCTGGGACAAGGAGACCGTGACCGACTCGGTGGCGAAGACCCATCGCGCGGTGGTCGTCGAGGAATCGCCCCCCGTGTGTGGCATCGCCGCCGAAGTGGCCACCAACATCTACGAGATCGTCTTCGACGCGCTCGACGCCCCCATCGAGCGCGTCTCGGGAGCCGACGTGCCGCTCCCCTATGCCAAAGACCTCGAGCAGGCCTGCATCCCCCACGCGCCCGACGTCGTGGCCGCGGCACGCAAGGTGCTCGCCTGACCCGAATTCGACTCATCGAATCCTGTCTGCCCGGAGACTGCCCATGTACGAAGTCACAATGCCCAAGCTCTCCGACAGTATGGAGACGGGCCAGATCATCGAGTGGAAGGTCAAGGAGGGCGACGCCGTCCACGAGGGCGACGTGCTGGCCGACGTCGAGTCGGACAAGGCGACGATGGAGCTCGAGTGCTTCGCCGACGGCGTGGTAGCCAAGATCCTCCACGGCAACGACACCGAGGTGGCGGTGGGCGAGATCATCGCCTACATTGCTGCCGAAGGCGAGGGTGCGGGCGCCGCCGCGAAGCCCGCCGCCGAGGCCCCGCCAGCGCCGCCGGCCGAGGAGAAGCCGGCTCCCAAGCCCGTCGCCAAAGCCGGGCCCGCGCCGCCACCCGCCCCTGCACCTGCCCCATCCGCGCCGGCCCGCGGGCCTGGCCTCGCGCCCGTCTCGCCCTACGCTCGGCGGCTCGCCGAGCAGAAGGGCATCGACCTGGCCACCATCGCGGGCTCAGGCCCGGGCGGGCGCATCATCGCGCGCGACGTCGAGGCCGCAGCCGCAGGCAAGGCACCCGCTCCCGAGCCCACCGCTCCGCCAGCCGCCCCCGAGGCGGCCGAGGCCGCTGCTCCGCCCCCTGCTGCGAAGAAGCCCCGCGAGCTGCGCAAAGAGATCGATATCGACCCCACCGCCCTCACCCTGGCACAGAAGCACGGCGTGGATGCCGCCACGCTCGAGGGCACGGGCACAAACGGGCGGATCACCGTGGACGACGTGCTCTCCGCGGCCCGCGCCATCCCGGCCGTCCTGCCGCCCGCGCCCGACGACGAGTTGCCCTCCATCGACTTCGACCCCGACGAGGCCGACGTGGCCGACGCTCCTTTCCGCTTCAGGACCCAGGCCCGCCGCGTCACCGCCTCCAAGCACGTCATCCCGCACTTCTACATCACCCGCGGCGCCGACGTTGCGAAGCTCCTCGCCCGCAAGGACGAGGTGAAGGAGAAGTTCGGAGCCACCGTCACCCACTTCGTCCAGAGAGCCTGCGTGGAGGCCATCAAGCAGCATCCCCACGTCAACCGCAGCTACGACCGCGGCCGCATCATCACCTGGAAGGGCATCCACCTGGGCATCGCGGTGGACACCGATCGCGGCCTCACCGTGGTCGTGTTGCGCGACGCTCAGAAGCTCGCCCTCGAGGACATCGCGAAGCAGACCATGGCCCTCGTGGAGAAAGCCCGCAGCGGCAAGCTCTCCGCCGCCGAGCGCAGCCATCCCACCTTCACCGTCACCAACCTCGGGATGTTCGACGTCGAGCACTTCCAGCCCATCATCAACCCGCCGTCCGCCATCACCATCGGCGTGTCCACCGCGCTGCCCACCCCCGTCGTCCGCGACGACCGGATCTGCATCACCCGGCTCATGCGGGTCACGCTCTCGTGCGACCACCGCATCGTGGAGGGAGCCACCGCCGCCCGCTTCCTCAAGACCCTCAAGGAACTCCTCGAGGACCCCGCCGCCCTCCTCGGCCCGCCCGAGGATGAAGAGCAGACCCCATAGCCCACAGCGGCACCTGATACAGCAGTCGGGGGGTGAGACCCTGCACGCCGGAGCGTGCGTCGCGACACTGATGACGCATGCTCTTCTCTTCTCACGCGTCACGCATCACGAATTACGGACTGCGCATCACGGCTTGCCGGCTTCACTTCACCTCCACAATCCTGTAGCTCGCCGTGCCCACCTTGCGGCGTTCGAGGGCTCGGATCTGCACCCAGGGGTCCTTGCCGTGCACCTTCTCCCACAAGTGGTCGCCCTCGCCCAACTGGCGGTCGGCGATGGTGGTGCCGGGGATGAGGTTCTCGGTCTTCACGGCGTCCAGCGAGGCGGCCTCGATCGCCACCATGTCCTGCGAGGCCATCACCCCGATGTCGGGCACGAGGTTGGGGGTGGTCATGCCCCAGCAGTCGCAGAACATCGTGATGTTGGTCAGCAGGTTGATGTGGAGCACGCGGGCGGGGTCGAACGAGTCGAGGACGGTTCGGGTGGCAAGGGCCATGCCCTGTTGGAAGTCCTTGAACTGGTTTCGGTCGCGCATCACCAGGGCGTCGTTGGGGCAGGCGAGGATGCAGTGGCGGCAGTAGCGGCAGTGGTGGAAGAAGATGCTCACCTGCTTCTTCTTCTTGTCGAGGCGGATGGCGCCGGTGTCGCAGGCCTCCACGCAGCGTCCGCACAGGGTGCAGCGCTCGGCATCCCAGTCGATTCCGCCTTCGAGGCCGTGGAGCTGGCCTCGGGTGGTTCCGTCCACGCAGCCCATAGCGATGTTCTTGCAGGCGCCGCCGAAGCCGCAGTCGCCGTGGCCTTTCACGTGGGAGAAGTTGACGAGGGCCGGTGCATCCCAGATGGCCCCGAAGATGCGCAGCTCCTTGAGCTTGGGATGGCGCACCTTGCGGGTGACGATGTGGGAGTCGAACGGCCCGCCGGCCGCCACGATGGGGCAGCCGAGGCTCTCGGCGGTGTAGCCGCGGGCCGCTGCCCCTTCGACGGCGCCGAACGAGCCGTCGACCGCGAAGGGCCTGCCCCCGGCGTCCTTGAGGGCCTGGACGAGGATGCGGACGAAGAGCGGGTGGATGGTCGTGTAGCCGAGGCCGCCGCCCAGGTGCATCTTGATGGGCACGCGGGCGCCCTGGCAGAGCTTCTCGAGGTCGAACTTCGCAAGGATGCGCTTGAACTTCGCGGGCAGCGTGGCGTCGCCGCTTGGCTTGGCTGCGGCGACGGAGCCGAAGTAGACGGGGGACTTCCTGGTCTTCGTGCGGGTCTTCTTCGTGCTCGTCTTCCTGGCCATTTCGGTCTCCTGTGCTGTGGTGTACGGAGCGCGGTGCCGCACCGAGGCTTGCGGTGCAGCCACGCGACGCGGCCCCGTGGCGTCACGCCTCCTCAGTCAGACCGAGAAGGCGTGCTGCCGCGCGGGGCTCGATGCGATAGCGGGAGCCGCGGCCCTGGTAGAAGCCGTGGGCCGCGATCATGTGGACGCTCAGGGCGGTGAAGAGCAGGCGCTCGCCGCTCTCGGCGTGGCGAAGCTCCACCTCGCCCTTGGGAAACGTGCCGCACCCGCCCCACGGGCACGGGATGCGTCCCATCCCCTCGTGGTAGGTGGCCACGAGCCCCTCGCCGACGGGCACCGGCGTGCCGAGGCCGGCACGCGCCCGATCGAAGATGTCGCCCAGCCTCGCGGCGATGGCCTCGTGGGTCACGCCGAGGCCGGCGATGGTCGAGGCGTCGGTCTCGAGGATCAGCTCGAGCCGCCGCGGCTCGTCGCCGACGAAGCCGTCGCGGCAGAGCACGCCGGGTGCCATCCGCGCCGCCACTCGCTGCATATGCGGACTCTGTTTCATCTCGCCGCTCCGGGGCGTCCTCACGTGAACTTGTCGTAGTAGATCCGCTCTTCGGGGATGCCCTTCGCCGTGAGCACCTTCACCGAGGCGTCGATCATACCGCCGCTGCCACACAGGTAGCCTTCCTTGCCCTCGCCGTCGGGCAGGTGGCGGCCGACGACCTCGGTGATCAAGCCCTTCTCGCCCGCCCAGCCGTCCTGATCGGCGCCGGAGAGGGCGGGGAGGAAGCGGAATCCCGGCAGCTCCTTCTCCAGCGCGCGGAACTCATCGAGCAGGAACAGGTCGCGCTCGGCCACCGCGCCGAAGAAGTAGGTGCACTTGCGCTCGGCCTTCTTCTCGCGCAGGTCCCGCACGATCGACCAGAAGGGCGCCATGCCCGAGCCGCCGGCGATCCAGATCATCTCCTTGCCCGAGTCGTCGCTGAGCCGGAACTCGCCGTACGGCCCGTTCAGGTGCACCTCGTCGCCTTCCTTGAGGATCTCGAACACCCACGTGGTGCAGATGCCGCCGGGCACCAGGCGGATCATCATCTCCACGTGCCCGCCGTCGCTCGGGGGGCTCGAGATGCTGTAGGCACGGTAGACCGGCTCCGGGTTCTTCCCGTAGGCGGGGGCCTGGAGCTGGACGTACTGGCCGGGGGTGAAGTCGATGGCGTCGGGCTCGGCCAGGCGGACGCGCACCTCCTTGATGTCGTGCGTGAGGTCGCGGATGCGCTCGACGACACCGGTGAACTGGCGGACTCTGAAGAGCTCCTCGGGGATCTCGATGGCCAGGTCGTTGCGCACCTTGAGCTGGCAACTGATCCGCACGTCGGCCTTGCGCTCCTCATCGGAGAGGAGGGTGGCCTCAGTGGGGGCGACGGGGCCGCCGCCCTCGAGCACGTGCACCTTGCAGTAGGCACACGTGCCCCGGCCCCCGCAGGCGGACGGGATGAAGATCGACTCGGCCATGAGCGTGGCCAGGAGCGGACGACCGCCCTTCACCTCGAGCTGCTTGCCCCCCTGATTGATGTCGATGCGGCACGTGCCGTAGTTCACCAGGGTGCGCTCGGCCAGCACGAGCAGAGCCGCCAGCACGGCACAGATGCCGCCGACGAGCAGGGGTGCGACCAGGATGGTGACCATGGCGAAGCCTGCTACTGGATCATGCCGCTGAAACCCACGAAGGCCAGTGCCATGATGCCGGTGATGATCAGCGAGATGCCCGGGCCTTCGAGCGCGGGCGGGATCTGGGCGCGTTTCAGGCGGTCGCGGATGCCGGCCATCAGCACGATGGCGAGCATCCAGCCCAGCCCCGAGCCGAAGCCGAAGACCAGCCCCTGGACCACGGTGTAGTGCTTGTTGATCATGAACAGCGAGGTGCCGAGGATGGCGCAGTTCACCGTGATGAGGGGCAGGAAGATGCCGAGAGCGTAGTAGAGCCCGATGCTGATCCGCTCGATGAGCATCTCCATGAGCTGCACGAACGCCGCGATGACCACGATGAAGAGGATGAGCTTGAGGCCCACGTGGAGGCCGAGCGGCTCGAGCACGTGGGTGTAGAGCGCGGCGTTGATCGCGGCGGTGAAGGTGGTGACGAAGGTGACCGCGATGCCGAGGCCGAAGGCCGACTTCATCTCGCGGCTCACGGCCAGGAACGGGCACATGCCGAGGAAGCGGGTGAGCAGGATGTTGTCCGTGAGAGCTGCGGAGACGAGGATGGCGAGGAGGCCGATGCTCGGGCCGCTCTCGAGGCTGAGCTGTGCTAGGATCACTTTGCGGCCTCCTTCCCGCCCGCGCCCTCGCGGCGCAGTGCGTGGTCGCGGCAGACCCACACGACGATGGCGAGCACGAAGAAGGCCCCCGGGGGCATCACCATGATCGTCCAGGAGAAGCGCCAGGGCACGCTGCCCGTGAGGGGTACGCCGAAGATGGTGCCGAAGCCGAGCACCTCGCGCACCAGGGCGACCGTCATCAGCACGCCCGCATAGCCCAGGCCCGCGCCCAGGGCGTCGCACAGCGACGGCCACACGCGGTTCTTGCTCGCGAACGCCTCCGCACGGCCCATGATGATGCAGTTGGTGATGATGAGGCCCACGTAGGGCCCGATCACCTCGTGCACCTCGGGGAAGAGCGCGTGGATCGCGATGTCCACCACGATCACGTAGCACGCGATGATGAGCACCTGCACGATCATGCGCACCCGCTGGGGCGTGTGGCGGCGCAGCGCGCTCACAGTGATACTGGTCATCACGGCGGCCCAGATGAGCCCCAGGCACATGAGCAGGGTGTTGAACATGAGGTTGGTGACGGCGAGTGCGGAGCAGATGCCGAGCACCTGGCGGAAGATGGGATTCTCGTTCCAGAGCTGGGTGAGGAACTGGTTCCTGGCGTTCGCTTGGGCTGCGGGTACAGCCATCGGTGTGGTCCTATCGTGTGGCGGCCTGGGCGGTCTCCAGGGGCCGGGCGTCCCAGGCGGCTCGGAATGCGCGCACGCTCGCGTTCAGGAAGCGCCCGACGGCCATGGAGGTCTGGGTGGCGCCGGTGATGGCCTGCACGGCGTGCTTGCGGCGCGGGTCGTCGTCGGGGGGCATCTGGCGTTCCATGTAGAGGAGCGGCCCGCCGTCGGCTGGGGGCACGGGGAGGCCGCGGAAGCGGTCCTGGAAGGCGTCCTCGGTGATGCGGCCGCCGAGGCCGGGCGATTCGCCGTGGTCGAGGAACACCACGCCCGCCACGTCCACGAGCTCGCCGCGTCCCGTCGCGGGGTCGGTGGTGCAGCGGATGGCCATGAGGCCGGTGATGGGCGCCCAGAAGCCGTTGCCGGTGAAGGGGAAGGCCACGGCCAGGAGCTGGCGGCCCTCGCCGTAGGCGCGATAGACGGGGATGGGCTCGCCCGCTGCGTCGGGGAGCTCGAGGCGCATCGTGCGGTCGATGCGGCGGGCAACGATGTCGGCGACCTGCTCGCCGCTGAGGGCCGCCACGTCGTCGATGCCGAGGGTCTCGGCGAAGACCTCGACGAGGGCACGGTCGTCGCGGAGCGCCTCGTTGCGGGCGATGACCGGCTTGACGGCCACGCCCAGCGTCGTGATCACCGCGGTGAACACGGCCGACACTACAGCCGTGTAAGCGATCACGTAGCGCGGGCTGTCCACATCCCACTTCACGGTGTTGTTTCCCTCGCGGCGGCCCGTCTCCGCTTGCGTGCGCGGAAGGCCATGTCGAGCGACGGCCCGACGGCGTTGGCGAGCAGAATGGAGAAGCTCGCCGCCCCGCTGAACTGCCCCTTCCAGGGGATGACCACAATCAGCGCGCCGATCAAGGTCCCGTAAATCCAGATCGAGCCCTTCTGCTTCGGCGCGGACACGGGGTCGGTGACCATGAACACGGCCACGTAGAGCAGGCTGCCCGCCGTGAGGGCGAAGAGCAGCGGCGGCAGGCCGCCGGCGCCCAGGATGGAGCGGAACAGCACGGTGGCCCCCGCGGCGCCGAGCACGCAGCTCAGCGTGAGCCGCCAGTTCGACGTCCTTGTGGCCATCAGGTAGATGCCGGCGAGCACAATGAGCACCGTGCACACCTCGCCGATGCTCCCCGCCGCCAGCACCTTCTGGCGCCGCGGAGCGTCCGCCACGGCCTTGTCCATTGGCTCCGGCTCGTAGACGCCCCCGATGTTGCCGAAGAGCAGCGGCGGCAGGGGAGTCAGATAGCCGTCCTCCTTGTGGCTGCGGCGCGGCGTCGCGGCCGTCACGGCGTCCACGCCCCGCGAAGCCACTGGCTGGAGCCAGGCGGGAGCGGCCCCGCGGCTGGCCATCGACCACTCAGCCAGCCCGCCCGGGAAGCCCTGGAACGCGGGGACGAAGCTGGCCGTCATCGCCACGGGGAACGCCACGTAGACGAATGCCCGCCCCACGATGGCCGGGTTCGCGAAGTTCCTCCCGAACCCGCCGAACACCTCCTTGCCAAACAGAATGCCCACCACGATCCCCACCAGCGCCTGCCAGAAGGGCATTGTGGGCGGCAGCGAGAGCGCGTAGAGGAAGCACGTGACGAAGCAGGCCTGGGAGATCGGCTTGCCGCGCCGCGAGGTCATGATCCATTCGGTGCCGAGCCCGCCGATCAGGCACACCACCAGCAGTGCCAGCACGCGCCAGCCGAAGAAGACGATGCCCGCCCCCAGGATCGGCAGCAGCGCGTAGACCACCCGCCGCATCACCACCTGGTTGAGGAAGAGCCGCTTGCGCTTCGTTTTGGCCGACGCCTTCTTCGGCTTCGCGGCCTCGGTGGGCTTCCCGGCGTCGTCGCTCATGGCACTCGCTTCTCGGGTGGGGGAGCGGGCTGCGCGGGCAGCGGGGTCGTCGCGGGCGGCCCCCACACGTCCTGGGCGTAGGCGGCCAGCAGGCGGTCTGAGTCGTCTGCCTCTGCCGCCGCGCGCGCCAGCGGCGTGTCCTCGCCGATCGCCCCGGGCTTCTCGACGAACCGCACGGGGCACAGCTTCGCCACGTGGCCCAGGCGTTCCCCGATGGCTTTCCCCGTCGGCAGCGCGCTCTTCGCGATGCCGTTCAGGCGGTAGCGGGCCGCCGTTCGTATGAGTTGTTCCAGCGCATCGGCCTCGGAGGGCACGCGCACGGTCCCGGGCACGGTGCGCTCGCGGCGGCTCGGCCAGTCGGCCAGCCACAGGCAGGGGATGCTCGGGCCGCGGGCCTTGCGCCACAGCGAGCCACGCCGCGCCGGACGAATCAGCTGGAGAAGCGTCTGCGCAGCATAGTACGACCCCGCGTCCGACGCCCCGTGCACCACCACCTCAATGGCATCCACACGGAGGAAGTAGCCCTCGTAGACCATCGGTTCGGTGAACTCCAGTTCCTTCACCCCGATCGTGCTGTCGGGCGGGCGGAGCAGGCGCGGCTCGATCACCCAGATGGCTTTGAGCGGCCCGCGGTCGCGCTGTTCGGAGATCCGCACGATCGGCAGGTCGAGGCCGCAGCGCTCGCGAATGCCGAGCTGGACCGCGCGGGCCGCCACCCGCGTCCCCCACGTGGCCTGCTCGGAGACCAGCACCGCGGCGTGCTCGTCGAGCTCGAACGCCCCCTGCCCGGGCGTCATCTGCTTGACGGGCGGAAACACCTCGGGGAGCGGCACAGCGGCCCCCAGAGCCGCCCGAACGGCACCCACCACGATCGCGATCACCAGCGCGAGACGGTCCATCGAGCCCTCCCGCAGGAGGCAAACATCAGGCCATTTCATCATCACAAGTGCCACTTCCCGATGATAGCGGCCCGGCAGAGTCGTGTCAACGTAAGCGGACCTACCGCCGTGTTGGCGGAGGCTACTTGCCGAGCTTGCTCGGCAGGACCACCACCCACCCATCGGTTCCGCCGCCCACGCCGGGCTGAAGTCCGCGGACGCCGGGGAGGTCCTCGGTGCCCTCGCCGACTACGGCGACGGCCCCCTGGCCGGCGGCGACGGCCAGGGTGGTGCCGGCACACAGCTTCGTGGCGTAGAGGCGGGCGAAGCTGTGGTCGAAGACGGACAGGAAGGCGCCGCCGCCCTCGAAGTCGCCTGCAAACGCACGCTTCGAGACGGGCGGGTGCGAGGCCGAGAGGCCTCCCACGTAGACCACGCCCTGCGCGTCTGCGGCCAGGGCGCGGGGCCGGATGGTGTTGCCCTTGCCGTTGCCCAGGCGGGCGAGGAGCAGCGTGCCAGCCTCGCAGCGGCCGGTCTCGGGGTCGAAGCGGCCGACGAAGGTGATGGGGTTTGCCCCGGTGTTGTGGCCGCTCTGGAAGGCGTCGCCCCTGGCCAGGGGGAGTGTGGCGTTGAGCTTCTGGGACTGGCGCGCCCACAGGGTGTTGCCGCCCGCGCTCTCGCCGGCAAGGTAGAGCTTGCCGTCGGCGCCCATGGCCAGGCGGTAGCCGCGCGTGTCGGCCATGAGGCGGCGGCTCGCGAGGTCCTGGCCCCGCCAGTCGTAGGCCCGCCACACGCGCTTGCCGTCGGCGTTGTAGGCGTAGAGGAAGGCGACCTGGACGGGGTTTGTCCGCTGGCCGGGCACGCGGCCGGTGCGGTTGTTGTAGCCGGTCACGAAGATCAGCTTCCTGACAGGGTCGACCGCGATGTCCTCGACGTGGTGTGCGGGGACCTTCCAGGCGAGGGCCTTGTGCCCGAACTTATCGAGGAGGGTGACGGAGCCGTTGCTCAGGACGGCGGAGGCTCCGTCCGGTCCGGTGGCGATGCGGGCCTTCTCGTCGCCCACCCTCGCGGTCCACTGGCAGCGGAAGAAGGGGGAGAAGTGGGAGGTGCCGTAGGCGAGGGTGAGGAAGAGGCCGTCGGCGTCGTCGACCGCCATGTCCCCGATTGGCCCTTGGACCCTCCCGACGCTCATCACGCGGCCGGCACGAGGCGAGAGGCGCACGAGAATGCCGTCGGGCGGCGTGGCGCGAGGTGTGCGGCGCTTGTCGGGGTCTCGGAGGTCGAGGTGCGTGCCGGGCATCACGCCGGCGAGGATGATCGCCCCATCGGTCAGCACGGCGGCGGCGACGAGCCGGTCCTCCCCGCGCCCGCCGAGCCAGGTCGAGAGCAGCGCCTGGCCTGCCGAGGCGGTCGGACCCGCCAACGCGAGCAGCGCGGCAATGGCCGCCGTGCATCGGATCATGGAATCGTCTCCGGGGGGCGGATGAGCCTATGCGTTGACCGCAGCGTCCTGCGTGAGCTTTGCCACCAGCGCGGCGTTCTCGGCGATTTCGTCGCGCTTGCGGGGCAGTACGCCCACGCATAGGCCGTCCTTGCGGCGCAGGCGCTTGAACAGGTAGCGGAAGGCGTCCCTGGGCGGGAAGCGGCCGGCGCCCAGGGTCTTGAACGCCACGACAGGCTTGTCGAGCCGATGGATGGTCTCGAGCGCTTTGTCGCGGTCCTTCTGGTGGTAGCTGTCGGGGATGCCGACGGTCAGGTGATACCACTGTGCCGGGAGGCCCTGCTTCTCGGCCGCCAGGATTTCCTCGGGACGGTGGCTGGCCAGGCCCGCGGGCAGGCCGAGGCCCTTCGCGTGGTCGAGCCAGCCCTTCACGAGGTCGAACTGGCCTGCCCGAATGGCGCGGCCCGTGCACTCGCCCTGCATACACACGGCCTTCCCGCCGTTCTTCGCACAGGCCGTGATGTGGTCCTTCATCCCATCGAAGCTGTCGGGCTGGCCGATCCAGACCTTCAGCTTGCCGCCCTTCTGGCGATACTCGTTCCAGGTGCGGATCCAGTGGTCGTAGCAGGGGGTCCACACGGCGGTGATCCCGTGGTCCGCCGCGGCGTCGAGCACGGCCATGATGCGTTCGGGAGTGTAGAACGTGCGCATCTCGTCGCCGGAGGCCTGGGGGTTGCCGTGGGAGAAGCCGAAGAAGGGGTTGCTGCCCAGAATGAGCCTGCTGACCTCGAGGCCGCCGAGCTTGATGGTGGGCATCTTGTGGGGCTGGGGCGGGGCGGCCTGCTTCTCGCCGGCGAAGGAGCCGGCGGCGCTCAGTGCTGCTGCTGCGGCCCCCATCCGAGCCGATTCGCCCAGGAATCCGCGCCGCGTCGTCTCATCGCTCATCATGGCCTCCTTGGTGAGCGGCTCGCATTGGCTTGTCTATTGTAGCATCCCTTCGGCGGGATCGCGAGGCGTCGTGCCTTCGTTGCCGTCCGTCACGGCAGCTCGAGCCCCGGGTCGTCCGGCTCGTCGCCCATTTCGGTGGGGGAGACGGCCTTGCTGATTTCGGCGAGGGCCTGGGTGGCGAAGTATCCCAGGTCGGCCTTGCGGTCCTTGAGCAGCCGGCCGAGGGCCTGCACGGCGCCCACGGAGCGGAGCGTGCCGAGGCCCACCACGGCGTCCTTGCGCACGAGCCAGTGCTCCTCGGGGTCCACGACGCGCGCGAGGAGCGCCTTGGCGGCCTGCGGCCCGCGGTGGCCGGCCAGCCGCCTGGCGGCGTAGAAGCGGGTGCGGAGGTCGCTGCTGGCCACGAGCCGTGCGAGCTCCTCGGCGGCGGCTCGGGCCACAGCGGGGGGCTCGCCCTCGTCCAGGAGCCCGGCCTCGGCGTAGATGTGGCGGATGGCCTCGGCGTTGCGGGTCATCCCGTAGATGAAGGTCATCAGGCAGTCGCCGTCCCGGACCATCTGCACCAGCAGGTCGTGGTTCTTGTGGGGGTCGGCGTCCTCGACCACGGGGACGCAGAAGGCCTTGGGGTAGACCCGCCGCACCCAGCGGGGGATGCCGCGGTAGCCGCAGTCGAGCTCGTTGTAGGGGGCGGTGGCAGCCCAGTAGGCAACGTAGTTGTGCTCGGGCACAAGCAGGATGTCGGGGTGCTTCTTGAGGAGGCGCCGCCACACGTCCGCGTCGATCATCCCGGCCGTCCACTTGCCGCCCTCGCCGCGAGGCCGCCAGAAGTAGTTGGTGTCCACGTAGAAGATCGTGCACTTCCACCGCTCCTTGCAGTAGCGGATCTTCGCATCGAGCTCCAGGAACGGGTCCTTCGCGGCACCGTAGGACTGCATCATCGTCCCCTTGTCCTTGGCGTAGACCACGTGGGAGGGGCGGATGCACACGCCGCAGCGGAGGCCGGCGTCGCGGATGGCCGCGAAGTAGTCGTCGGCTGCCGCGTCCATGCTCGGGTTGAGCACCTTTGCCAGGCGGGGGTCGCCGATGTAGGTCGTCGGGTGGGCCATCGCGTCGCCCTCGATGTCCCAGATGATGATGCCCTGCGCGTCCACTTTGCGGGCGGCGTCGGTAGCCCGGGCCACGCTGGCGAGCGCCTTGGTGCGGACCGCGGGGTCGGGCGCGGGCAGGGGGCCTTTCTCCCCGTTGCGGTAGTAGGCGAGCACCTGCTCGGCGGGCAGGCCGCCGCTGACGAACAGGCGCAGGATCGGCCGGCGGTCGGGCCACTCGAGCAGAGGCGGGTAGCGGGCGGCGAAGCGCTTGTAGACGTCGTCCGCCAGGTCGTCGGGATCGGCCCCCTCAGGGCCGAAGCGCAGCGAGATGCGATAGGCGTCGCGCCCGCCGGGCGGGACGGGCCGGCGCATATACAGCTCGTCGAACACCATCCTGTCGCCCCCAGCCCGCACGACGACGGGCGCGGCTCCTCCCCGAGGCCGGTCGAAGCCCAGGTACAGAGGCTTCTCGATGTCCGCGTTGCACAGGGCCAGGGCGCCCGCGGCGTGGCGGAAGGCCAGGACGGACGGCGCGCCGATGTTGTGCCGCGGGCGCGGCAGCTTCACGCCCTCGCCCGGCAGCTTGAGGGAGAGCGGGCGGAGCCAGAGCTCGTGCATCTCGTCCTTCGAGGCATTGGCCACCGCGATGGTGAGGTCCAGGCGGCCGGCCTGGGCGGCATAGGCGTAGGAGATGGAGCCCCAGGGGTAGGTGATCGTGAGCGTCTGGCCGTCTCGCACCGTCTGCGTGGCCGCCTTGTCGCCCATATGGGTCGTCGCGTCCGCCTTGCGGAACACGACCTTGGCCAGGAGCGGCACACCGTCGGCAAGCAGGTCGAGGCCGCCAGCGGAAAGCTCGGCGAGCCCCCGCTCGCCCACAACAGCCTTCACCGGCAACGCCTCGGCGGAGAGTGCACAGGCGGACACCAGGAGGCATTGGGTCAGAAGGAAAGCGCGCATCGAGTACTCCACATTCGGGGAAGCCGTAACCGAAGGAACAAGCCAAGGCTGCCCGCATGCTATGGGGCGACGGCCGCGGAGTCAAGCATCACACTCCCGCGGCGCCTGCCGCTTGACAGAAGGCGTGCATCGGTGGCATCCTGTGTCGCGTGGGTCTTCCACACGCCGCTACCTCTATGATGCAGGAGGAGCCCAATGGCGAAGCGACTTACTCGCCGCGACGCGCTCAAGCATGGTGGAGCCGTGGCCGCCGCGGCCGCCGCCTCGCCCCTGTTCTCGAGCCCCGCTGTGCTGGCCGCTCCGAATCCGAACTCGAGGCTGAACTGCGCACTCATCGGCTGCGGCGGCCGCGGGCGCAGCTATCTGGGCGGCCTGATGCGCCAGGCCGCCGCCGGCGAGCTCGCCGTGGTGGCCCTGGCCGACGCCGATGAGGGCAGCCTGGGCCGGGGAGTCCACGCCGTGGCCAAGTGCGCCGAGCAGGCGAAGGTCAAGGGCTTCGACGCCGCGAAGGTCAAGACGTTCACCGACTACCGGCTCCTCTACGACAAGAGCCCCAACGACATCGATGCGGTGTTCATCGCCACGCCCGACCACCAGCACGCCTGCCCCTCGATGATGGCCATTCAGCTCGGCAAGCACGTCTACTGCGAGAAGCCGCTCGTCCACCACATCTACGAGGCACGAGCCCTCGGCGATGCCGCCCGAAAGGCCAAGGTGGCCACGCAGATGGGCAACCAGGGCTCGGGCACCGGCAACCACCAGACCCTCGCCGAGTACCTCGAGGCGGGCGCCATCGGCAAGGTGCTCGAAGTGCACGGCTGGCACGGCTTCTTCTCGCGGTTCGGCGGCAGCATGCCCAAGCCGAAGCCGCAGCCGGCCCCCAAAGGGCTCGACTGGGATGCGTGGCTCGGGCCGGCCACCGCACGCCCCTTCAGCTCCGTCTACCGACCCTGGCACGGCTGGCGCGACTTCGGCACCGGCTCCCTCGGCGGGTGGGGCACCCACGTGATGGACGCCATCTGCTTCGCCCTCAAGCTCGGCTACCCCACCACCGTGGAGCTCGTCGAGGTGGACGACCCGAGCGACGCCCGCTTCCCCATGCGGGCCACCGTCCGCTTCGACTTCCCGCAGCGCGGCGACCTGCCGCCCGTCAGCGTCTTCTGGTACGACGGGTGCAAGCCCAACACCGATCCCAACCTCAAAGGCCGCGACGGCAAGCCCGTGGCCAAGGTGGGCAACTACCCCGAGCTCCACGCCCGCATCGCCAAGGACCACGGCCGCAAGCTCGGCAACGCGGGCAGCATCTTCGTCGGCGAGAAGGGCATCATCTGCTGCGGCTCCCACGGCGGAGCCCCCGTCATCCTGCCCGAGGCCCGACGCAAGGAGTTCAAGCCCCCGGCCAAGACCCTCCCGCGGCCCTCCGGCGGCATCATGGGCGACTTCCTCCGCGCCGCCAGGAAGGGCGGCGGCCCCACCTTCAGCGGCTTCGGCACCTTCTCCGGCCCCTTCCTCGAAATGTTCCTCGTCGGCCACCTCGCCATGTTCGCCGGCCTCCACAAGCCCGTCCAGTGGGACGGCGAGAACATGAAGCCCACCAACAGGCCCGAGCTCGAGAAGTTCGTGAAGCGCGAATACCGCAAAGGTTGGAGCCTCTGATGATTCCACACGTGCCGCACCTCCTGCTCGCCGCAGCCGCGCTGTCCCTGTGCACCCTGTGCCTCGCGGGCTCGCCCGGCGACGCCGCGGCGGGCCGCCTGTTCGAGATGCAACCCCTCTTCGAGGGCGTGCGCATCCCGAAAATCGTCGTCGCCGCCGATGGAACCGTCCTCGCCTTCGCCAAGAGCTGCCGCACCGTCCGCCGCAGCACCGACGCAGGCAAGACCTGGAGCAAGCCCCAGGAGGTGGCCCGCGACGCCTCGGGCAACGCCATCATCGACGGCACCACGGGCCACGTGCTGGTCGTATGCCCCCAGCGCGCCTGCCTGTGGCGAAGCACCGACCACGGCGCCACCTGGCACAAGGAAGCCATCACCGTCAAGCCCAACGCCGTGGGCCACGGCAGCCCCGACCGCGTGCCAGCCAACACCGGGGCCTCGGAGTCCGGCCTCACCCTCCGCCACGGCAAGCACAAAGGCCGCCTCCTCATGCCCGCACGCGTCCAGCCGCCCAAGGGCAACAACGACCAGGAGTGGTGGCCCTACAACTACAACTGCGCCATCTACAGCGACGACGGCGGCAAGACCTGGCAGACCAGCGGCCCCGTCCAGAGCGGCACCGGCGAGGGCACCTTGGCCGAGCTCTCGAACGGCCACATCTACTACAACTCGCGCTGCCACATGGCCGTCGACCACCGCCGCCGCATCGCCTGGAGCTACGACGGCGGCCACATGTGGACCGACTGGCAGGTCAGCGAGCACCTCTACGAAGTCGGCCAGCCCTTCTACTTCAAATACGGCACCAAGCCCAGCTACGGCTGCAACGCGGGGCTCGTCCGCGTGCCCCCCCAAGCCACGGGCGGCCGCGACGTCCTCCTCTTCAGCACTCCCGACGACCCCGGCGGCACCCGCGTGCGGATGACCGTGTGGGCCAGCTTCGACCGCGCCAAGACCTGGCCCGTCAAGCGCCTCGTCTACGAAGGCCGGAGCGCCTACTCCTCGCTATCGGCCGGCAAGGACGGTACGCTCTACCTGCTCTTCGAGAGCGGGAAGAAGAAGCTCTACGAACGCATCACCCTCGCCCGCTTCACCCTCGACTGGCTCGCCGCCGGCAAGGACTGGCGGAAGCTGTGCAGGGATTAGGCCGCGAGGGGAAGCGGGTAGCTGAGGCTCGCCGAGCCCCGCCCCCGGCCCCTGCGCCCCGGGTGCCACGCCCAAACTCGTTTTGGGCGTGCTCTCCCGCGCCGCCCCGGCCCCTCTTCTGACGCGTGAGGCGGAATGCGGAATCCGTAATTCGTAAAGGAGAAGAAGAGGCCCCGCCGGTCTTCTGACGCGTGACGCGTGACGCATGACGCGTGATGGCTCCCGGCCCCCTGTCCCATCCGTCTCATCCGTCCCATGCGTCCCATGCCCCCGGCCCCGGCGCGGCGCCCACGCCCCTCTTCTGACGCGTGACGCATGACGCGTGACGCGTGCCTCCCCGTCCCATCCGTCTCATCCGTCCCATGCGTCTCATGCCCCCGGCCCCGGCGCGGCGCCCACGCCCCACTTCTGACGCGTGACGCATGACGCGTGACGCGTGCCTC
>Ga0272442_10002521_pt1 | contig 26496 bp, 16 predicted proteins | sample SSMForm2O_FD_200262 | JGI IMG/M metagenome (GOLD analysis project Ga0272442, IMG submission 200262) | Marine sediment archaeal communities from Little Sippewissett salt marsh, Falmouth, MA, United States - SSM-Form-2O | ecosystem: Environmental > Aquatic > Marine > Wetlands > Sediment ... | reverse complement strand
CTTCTGAGCGATCACGCTTCCGGAATCAACGTTTTCCATCATCAGATCGACAATAATTGCGTCAGGTTGAATCCGCTCGGCGCTCTTGAGCCCCTCCTCGCCGTTGGCCGCCTCACCAACGGCATAGCCTTCCGACTCGAGGACGATGCGCAGAGCGGCCCGAATGTCGGGATCATCGTCGATCGTTAAAATCGTTTTCTTGCGTGTGCTGTTTGAATCCATCCTTTGCTCCTTCCACGCCCGTATCAGCAATTGAACGAAAGCCAGTGCGTCTTCGAGATGATCCTGAGCCTTTCGAGTCAGCCCCTCGAGCATCTCGAACTCGTAGCCGCGAATCTCCAGTACCCAGCCTTCCGGTCGAGCGCTGAAATGATCCTCGCAAATGGCCAGAATCGATTCCGGCGAAACCGTATGGCTCGTGAACGTAATCGTTGAAGCGGGTGAAATCCTCCGGATCGTCCACGGCGGCGGAGCGGCCTTGCTGGCATCCACGAAGAGGACTATCTCGTGCTGCGCCGCATCGGCGGCATCCTCGATGTTCAGCTGATAGTCCGCGTCGACCGTGACGTCCGGCAGCCCCAGCGCCTCAATGCGTTCCGCCAGCGCCGGGCCGAGCCCGTCATCCTGCCGGCCGGGATTGCCATAACCTAACAGCAGGATTCGCCGCAAGGCCCCGGTGTTCACCCGTGATACTTCTCATCCAGAATGGTTCCATCCGCACCGACCAACTGAACCTGAAGCCGCATCTGTCCCAGCGCGTGGGTTGCGCAGCTCAGGCAGGGATCGTAAGCGCGGATCCCAACTTCAATGTGATTCAGAAGGCCTTCCGTGATATCCGTTTTGCCTTCCAGATGCTGCTTGGCGATGACCTGTACCGCCCGGTTCATTGCCTCATTGTTATTCGTCGTCGAGACAATCAGGTTCGCCAAGACGATCTGATCCGTCTCCGGGTTGACTTCGTAGTGATGGAACAGCGTCCCTCGGGGCGCTTCGAGCCAGGCGACGCCCCGCTCCCGCCGCCGGCCGGTGGCCACCAAGTCGTTTCCCTGAAGGTCGGGATCGTTCAGCAATTCTTTGATTTTTTCCGCGGAATGCAACGTTTCGATCATCCGGGCCCAATGATAAGCCATCGTCGAATTGATCGGCTTGCCGCCGCCCAGCGCCATAAATTCCTGGCGTTCCTTCTCGGCCAACGGCGAGTCGATAAAATCGCAATTGTTAATCCGAGCCAACGGCCCCACGCGATACCAGCCCTTTTCCTTGCCGAGCGACTTGATGTAGGGAAACTTCATGTAGCTCCAGGGTCGCACTTCTTCGCGAAGGTAGTCCAGGTAATCCTCCGGCTTCACCTGATCGAAAATGAGGTTGCCCTCGGCGTCCTTGGCGCGTAGAGAACCGTCATAAAGGTCGAGGCAACCGTCCTCGCGAACGATGCTCACGTGGTTGGAGTCGAAACTGCCGAAGGCCAGCAGAAAATCCATGTTGTCTTTGACGACCTTTTTGCACAGTTCCAGTCCCTCGACACTCCACTCGATCATGGTATCGGCGTCTTTCAGCAGAAAGTCGCGTTCTTCGATGCTTAGATTCTTATTCATCCCGCCCGGGATCGAACTCGTGCCGTGGATTTTCTTTCCCGACGTGGCTTTGATGACTTCCTGGCCGTATTTGCGCATCAGAACGGCCTTCTTGCCGACCTCGGGGTACGCCGCGATGACGCCCAACACGTTACGCTTTTCCACCGGCGAGTCGAAACCGAACAGCAGGTCCGGCGAAGCGAGGTGAAAGAAATGCAGCGCATGCGACTGGAGCGTCTGGCCGTAATGCATCAACCGCCGCATCTTCTCCGCCGGGGGGGGGATTTTGCCCTCCGCGCCGACGATGACGTCCATCGCCTTCGAGGCGCAAAGATGATGGCTCACCGGGCAAATCCCGCACAGCCGCTGAACGACCACCGGCGCTTCCCAGTAGAACCGCCCTTGAATGAATCGTTCGAAACCGCGGAACTCGATGATGTGGAACCGCGCCTGCTCCACCTTCCCCGCTTCGTCCATGTGAATCGTGACTTTGCCGTGTCCCTCGACCCGAGTCACGGGATTGATCACGAGCTTTCGTTTTCCGTTTTTCGAAACTGTAGCCATTTTTACTTTGCCTCCGACCGGTTCAGTCGTATTTAATCAATTCGTACGGCAATCCCACGTCCTTGCCCGTCAATAACGCCGTCAAGGCGGCCCAAATTGTATCGGCCGACGGCGGACACCCGGGCAGAAAGTAGTCGATCTTGACCACCTCGTGACAAGGATAGACCTTGTCGAGCAGGATCGGGATATCGGGATCGTTTGGAATCAGCCCCTCGCCCTTGACGATCGTGGGACCCTTCAAGTAGGCCTCTTCGAAGCATTCCCTGAGAGGCACCGTGTTTCGCATCGCGGGAACGCCGCCGGTGATGGCGCACTGGCCGACCGAAATAAGAATCTTACAATATTTGCGAAACTCCCGCAGCCATTCAACGTTTTCGTCGTTGCTGATTCCCCCTTCGAGCAAGCCGATATCAACCGGACGCGTAAACGTCTTTATGTCATTAATGGGGGATTTGTCGAACTCGATCAGTTCGGCCAGTTCCAGGATCCGTTCGTCGATGTCGAGCAACGACATATGGCACCCAAAACAGCCGGTGAATGGAGCGGTCGCAACAAGTGGTTTGGACATGACTCAACCCTTTCTCGTTTTCACCCTATTCCTTTTCAATCTCGGAACCGATGGGCTTATGATCGTAAGTGCGTTGACCAACTGGAGTCTGATACCCTTTTCGTTTCACCATCAGACAGCCGGTCGGGCAAATCTCGGCGGCGCGATCGGTCACGGCCAAGCCGCTTTCCGAAAGCGAATGCTCGCCGTCGACGGCAATACGCTTGTCAATCCCCCGCCCTTCGAAACCAAACGCAACCTTATGATCCACTTCGCGAGAGGCTCGCACACACCGACCGCAGAGAATACAGCGATCCCGGTCGACGTAGATGTCTTTGTGCGAAGCGTCCAGATCCCGCCTCCGGCGCAAATAAGGCATCGTCGGCGCCAGCAGACCGAGCCGATACCCCATCGCCTGCAGTTCACAGTTTCCGCTCGCCTCGCAGGAGGGGCAATAATGATTGCCCTCGACGAACATCATCTCGATGATGTTGCGCCGCAGCAGGTTCAATTCCTCGGTATCGTTCTCAATCACCAGGCCCTCGCTGACCGGGAACGTGCAGGAGCTCGTCGGACGGCCGTTGACCTTGACCGTACAAACTCGGCAGTGCCCGCCCGGCGGCAGATCCGGATGGTAACACAGCCGCGGAATATAGATTCCCGCCGCGTCCGCCGCTTGAAGAATCGACTGGCCTTCCTGGGCCTGAATCTCCTGGCCGTCAATGATAATCGTTACGGTTTGCTCGCTCATACGTGCTTTTCCTCCAGCTCGGGTTTTCTGCCCGTGATCGCGCAGGCTTCCTCGAGCGCCTTGGACAGATCGAAGGCCGGGATGAAGTCGTCCGGCTTGAGTCTTTCCTCGTACAGCGAGGAAAAGTTCTGCAAGGTGGACAGAATGGGATTTGCCGCCGTTTGGCCGAGACCACAACGGCTCATCGTCTTGACCGTGTTGGCGATGCTTTGAAGCTGCTCCAGGTCGCCGCGCGTTCCCCGGTCCTCAAGAATCTTATCCATTTTCTTCAACAACAACGTAGTTCCAACGCGGCAGGGCACACACCACCCGCAGGACTCTTCAGCGAAAAACTCGGTGAACTGATACATGCACTCGAGCAGGTCGCGTTGCGGCCCGAAGATCATGACCGATCCCCCGGTCGGCAAGTCCTCGAAGGAAATGCTTCGGCCGAAATCCTTCGGCGCCAGGCACTGCCCCGAAGGGCCGCCCATCTGGACCGCTTGCGCGTCTTCGGCTCCGACCGCTTCCAGGATTTTCTCCACCGTGACGCCGTATTCCACTTCGAACACGCCCGGGTGCTTACAATCGCCCGAGACACTGAGCAGCTTGGTGCCGGTTGAATCCTTGGTGCCGATTTTCGAGAACCAATCGGCGCCTTTCTCCAGAATGCGGGCCGCGCAACAAAGCGTCTCCACGTTATTGACCGAAGTGGGCTGGTTGCGGTAGCCCTTTTGAACCGGAAACGGCGGACGGTCCCGCGGTGCACCCCGCTTGCCTTCCAACGACTCGATCAACGCCGATTCTTCACCGCAAACATAAGCGCCGGCACCGAGTTGAATGCGGATCTCGAAGTCCACGCCCTCCCGGCCGCAGAGATCTTTGCCCAACAGCCCCAAGCGGCGACGCTTGGCCAGCACATTCTCAAGATGGGGCAACAGGTATTCATATTCCGCCCGCAGGTACAAGAAGCCTTGCTTCGCGCCCACGGCGTAACCGGCCACCGTCATGCCCTCAAAAACCAGATCCGCCTGGGAAGTCAAAATGACCCGATCCTTGAACGTGCCCGGCTCGCCCTCGTCGGCGTTACAAATCACAAAATGCTCGTCTGCCTTCGCCTTGCGGCAGAAATCCCACTTCATCGCCGTGGGGAAGCCTGCGCCGCCGCGCCCGCGAAGCCGAGCCTTGTTGATCTCGGTAATGACTTCTTCCGGCGTACGGTTCACCGCCGCCCGCAGCGCCTCGCCGCGCTCCGATGGCGCAAAAATCACCGGACCCGGCTGCAACAGATTGTTGTCCACTTCCGCCTGCTTCAGGCTTTCGGGCCCTTTGCCACTACGGATCGCGGCCACAACTTTCGGCACATCTTCCGGCCTTAAGTTCGTCAACGGAACTCCATTGACCAGCGCCGCCGGAGCCTGATCGCTCATCCCGATGCAAGCGGTATACTTCAGCGAAATCGCGCCGTCCGCGCTGGTTTGTCCGAACTTGCAGCCGACCGCTTCTTCAAAGGCCTTGGCGATTTCGTCCGCGCCCTTCATCCGTTCCACGACCGCGTTGCACAGCCGGATCACCGTCTTGCCTTCCGGCTTGCGGGAGAAAAATGCGTAGAAACTCACCATATCCCGAACTTCCACGCGATGAATACCCAAGGCACTGTGGATACGCCCGATGGTTTCTTCCGAAAGATACCCCAACTTCGCGTGGGCGGTCCGCACAATGTCCATCAGACGAGATCGGTCTTTTCCAAACTGATCGACGATCTGCTTAATAATCTCCGCTTCAGTCATTCTATTTGCCTCCACCGGTGCTTCGGTTGCCTAACAGAATCAAAACCAGAACTCTCCTCAACGGGTACAAGGTTGATGACCAGAGAACTTCGGCGAGAGAGATCCGGAAATGCAAGACTCTGGTTGATCTCGTTCGATACTTCGATGATACTAATCGTGAGTTGTATCACGATACCTATCCCTTGTCAACCGGCCAAAATACATATTTTTCCACCGAAGCGCCGGACTCCAAAACCGCCGGTTCGGCTCCCGATCTATGCCTCCGCTTCCTTGCCCGCCGGCGCGTCAGGAGGACCGGCCGCGCCTGCCTGTTTCAACTGATAGCCCAATTCCGCCAAGCCCACCGAGATGTGTTCATGGCGCACGAGCACGGCCTCAGCCAGTTCCAGGTTTGTGCTGGCAAAGTTCCAAATTGCTTTCACGCCGGCGGCAACGGCGAAATCCGCGACTTCCTGCGCCGCGTCCACCGGGACGGTCAGAATGGCCATGCTCACACCCTGCTGCCTGACAACCAGCGGCAGCCGCTCCATTGGCAACACGACCAAATTGTCCCGCATCAAGCCGATTTTGACGGGATCGCAGTCGAAAAGGCCACAGATCTCAAGCCCGTAGCGGCTGAATCCCCGGTAAGAGGCCATGGCGCTGCCCAGCCAGCCGATGCCGATAATCACCGCCCGGTAGGTTTCGTCGAAGCCTAACACCTTTCGGATCGCGTCGGCCACTTCCGAGCACTTGAATCCCACCCGAGGGTATCCGCGCACGCCGATGGCGGCTAAATCCTTCCGAACCAGGGTGTCATCCATCTGCATCAGCCGGGCGATTCGAGTGCTGGTCACGGTATCGCCACAGCCATGCTCCTGCTGTTCCGTGACAAAATAGTAGTAGTGGACGAGTCGTTCCAGCAACGCGTGCCGAAGCCGCCCCAATCGCTTTGAACGTTCCATGGAGGAGCCCTTTGGTCATCGAGACTTCGCTTGAGGTCAACGGCGTTTGCAAAAAGTGGCTGCTGTTGAGGCTTGCTGAACGCTGCGGACGTATTCCCGGTTGGATACGACACTACTCGATTCGTGATAATCGGCACGATGTTAGCACAAGAAGACCGCGCAGGAATACCCTTTAATGAAAAAAAACAGTGGGCCGAACCCGGCCTCTACAACCTTTGGCATAGGGTTCGATTCAGTCGCGCATGGTTGCGCGATAGGCCATTTGGTCCTCATACATCCGATGAAAGACGCTGGACTTGCGCTCATGGTACTTCGCGACGTCTCCCGCCGCCGGTTGGATCACTTCCCCGGCGGCATTCATCGATCCCATGGCCTCGAGCACGCTTGAGAACGCGCCCGCGGCCACCGCGCCCAGAATCGCTGAACCGAGCAGCACCGCCTCGGGCTCCTTCGGCAGAATAATTCGACATCCGGTTACGTCGGCGTGTTCCCGCACGAACACCGCATTCTTTGTCCCTCCACCGCAGGCGAAGATCGAGTCGATCTGGTAGCCTTTCGAATTCATCTCCGAGATAATATGGCGCGTGCCGTGAGCGATCGCTTGAAGAACGGCCAGGTAGAGCAGGGCCAACTCGTCGGTGCTGTCCGACAGCCGCAGACCGGAGATCATTCCCCGAAGCGTCGGATTGGCCCGCGGTGATCGGTTGCCGTGAAAATAAGGCAGCACGTGCAGTTCCTCGGTCAGTCGCGCCGGGAAATCCACGCCCTCGGAAAGCGCCGCCAGTCGAAGGTTCAGCAGATCGTAAACCGTCTTACCTGAAGTGGCGGCCTCGCTCTTCAGCTCCGCCGCCCGGCGGTGTGAAAAGATCACGTGGTCGACCAGCGCACCCGTGGCCGACTGCCCCCCCTCGGTCAGCCACAAACCCGGAATCATCGCCGAGTAATAGGGGCCCCAAATGCCCGCAATGAACAAGGGCTCGCTGGACACGGCCATGTGACACGAAGAGGTTCCGCCGATCAACGCCAGGCGCTTCTGCATTTCTTCAGGACGCGGCGCCCCGCCGTCCAAAGGAGCGCCGATCAGTCCCAGCCCTCCGGCGTGAGCGTCAATAATCGAGACGCCCACGGCGGTCCCGGGCGCCAAGCCCAGCTCCCTCGCCGCCGCCGGCGACAAGCCCTCCCCCACCGGTTCGCCCATCGGACGCACGCAACGGCCGATTCGAGCGTATTGTTCGTCCACGAGATCGCCCAGACCGATCTGCCGCCAGTAGGAATCCTCCCAGCGGCCCACGCTGCCGGCGACGCGTTCCTTCTCGTGTCCGAGATAAGTCCACTTGCAAACCGTCGAGCAAAGCGAACGCGTGTCGACACCCGTCGCCCGGTAGGTCAGGAAATCCGGAAGGTCAAAAAATCGCGCCGTCCGAGTCCAACACTCCGGCATGTTTTCCTTGAGCCAAAGCAGCTTGGGGGATTCCATCTCGGGCGAGATGATCCCTCCAACGTACCGAAGAACCTCGTGGCCCCCTCGGTTAATTCGCTCTGCCTGCTCGATGGCGCGATGATCCATCCATACGATCACGTTCTGTTGATCGTCGCCCGTGGAACTCACGCTCACCGGACGATCGCTCGAATCAAGCGCAACCAACGAACAGGTGGCGTCGAATCCAACCCCGCCAATCGATTCGGGACGCAATCCCGCCTCCGCCACGCATTGTCGCACAACGCCGCAACAGGCTTCCCAGATGTTCTGGGAAGATTGCTCAACAAAGCCCGTCTCGGGCCGCCACATCTGGATTTCTTGCACCGCTGAAGCCAGCATTCTCCCCGAGGCGTCAAAGATCCCCGCCCGGGCGCTTCCGGTTCCAACGTCGATGCCGATGAAGTGCTTTTGAGGCTGATCCGTTGCCATCCTTCCCTCCTGATTGTCTTGAGAGTCTGTTGATTTTCGGATTCACTCCCCCGAATAGTGCACCACTGTCCGCCCCGGTTGTCAAGAAACCGCTTGCCGAGCCAAGAGGGCTCCCGACAGACGTTGGAGTAATCCTTTGGTTGACAAAGCCGAAACCTCTTGGAACAATGCCGGGCCAAATATGTCGGTCGGCTGTCTGCATTCGTACCCAGAACGGGAGATCGATCTGAAACCGGAGAGAAGAAGATGACGGCGAAACTCATTGACGGAAAACAAATCGCGGCACAGATTCGCGAGGGGATCAAAGCCGAGGTGGAGAGTCTCGTTCACTCCGGCAAACGCCCCCCGGGCCTGGGCGTTCTCCTGATCGGCGACAATCCCGCTTCGCGCTCCTACGTCACCATGAAGGAAAAAGCCTGCCAGGCCGCCGGCATCTACTCGGAAGAGCACACGTTGCCTTCCGAGATCGGCCAGGAGGAGGTACTGCGGCTAATCGCCCAGTTCAATCAGAACCCGAAGATTCATGGGATCCTCGTGCAACTCCCGCTGCCGGATCATCTGGACACAGAAAAAATTCTCAATGCGATCAGCCCGGAGAAAGACGTCGATGGATTCCACCCCTACAACGTGGGACAACTTTGGATCGGTCGACCGACATTCGTCCCCTGTACGCCGGTGGGCATCCTGGAACTGATTCATTCTACCGGCATTGAAATCAAGGGTAAGCGCGCCGTCATCGTCGGCCGCAGCAACATCGTGGGAAAGCCCACCGCCGCGCTCCTCATGGCCCAACACGCAACGATCACGATTTGCCATTCCCGCACGGCGGACCTGCCCGGCGAATGCCGCTCGGCCGATATTCTGATTGCGGCGATCGGCCGCGCGCGAATGATCCAAGGGGATTGGATCAAGCCCGACGGCGTCGTCATCGACGTCGGAATGAATCGAATCAAGGAAGGCGAGAAGAGCCGGTTGGCGGGCGACGTGGATTTCGAGGCGGCGAAAGAGGTCGCGGGCTTTATCACGCCCGTTCCCGGCGGCGTGGGGCCGATGACAATTGCTATGCTTCTCAAGAACACCCTCTCGTCCGCCCGCCGGGCGCAGGCTTAATCGATCGAGAAAAGGATGCCGATTCACTCAAGAGAGTGTAAATCGAAGCAAGAGAGTTCTTAAGTCCCAGGTCTTGCCTTCTCTTTTTCCAAAGCGTTTGCCTTTGGCGAGACTGCATCATCGAGTGCCAAGAGTCGAAAGGGAGTCAACCGATGCGAAAAAGTGCTTTTGCCAAAAAGATTTCTTCCCCGGGTGCGTTCAACGTGCTGGTGGAATTCACCTGCCCCGCAGGAGAGCCACCGAAGAAGCTGCTTGATTTTCTCTCCGCCTATGAACAACGCAAGCCCCGCTGGGACGGCATCGAGATCGCCGGCGTTACCGTGACGCAGAATCCAAGCGGAGCGGTTTCCGCCTCTCCCAGCGACGTGATCGCCCACGTTCAGCTGGCGGGCGGATTGCGCGGCCTGGAATACGTTCCTCACGTCAGCGCAAAGGGAATGAACCGCTCCGATCTCGAGACTTTTCTCAAAGGACTGACCTCGTATGGCGTGGAAAACTGTTTTGCCGTTACGGGCGACAAACCGATCGACAGCGCGCCGGTATTCGAAATGGACTCCCTGAACGTCCTCCAAATGATTCGCCAGATGAACGCCGAGGCCGTCCTCAAAGCCGGTCCCACCCAACCCGCGAAAACGCTCGGGACCGGCGCGGCGGTCGGACTGGCAAAATATGAAGAAGGTTCCTGCCTGCAACAACTCATTAAACTTGAGAAGAAGATCCTCGCCGGCGGCGCCGGATTTGTAATCACCAACCTCCTCTTCGACGCTCGCAAGGCGGAGGATTTCTTCCGTTACTTGCAGGAGCGCGAGATCGCTGTTCCGGTCTTCGGCAACGTCTTCTTCCTCCACGAACCGGCCGCGCGGCGCATGCTGGATGAAAATCTTCCGGGCGTTTACGTCAGCAACGAACTCTATGAGAAGGTCCGGGAGGACTCCTATGATGGCTATATCCTGCGAGCCGCCCAGCAGGTGGCCATGTGGCGCGACTTGGGAGCGGCCGGCGTCGACGTGGGCAACGTGGAGGACCTGGACTTGTTGAGCCGGATTCTGGACCAAGCCGTCGAGATCGGGTCGAGCTGGAGGGACAGCGTCGGGAACATTTCCTTTCCTCCCCCGATGGAGAATCCTTTCTACGTCTACGCCCAAGACGGACAACGCAGCCCGCTGCGCGAGCCCTCCACGCCGAAGAAACGATTGTTTATGAAGTGGATCCACAATCTATTCTTCGAACCCGGCTCGAAAGGCTATGAAGCGATCAAGTTCCTCTTTGAACGCTCTCAAAGCATTAAAGACGGAGAACGCCTGTTGTACGAGGCGACGAAGCTGATTGAATACATTGGGAAAAGCACCACGGCCAAGTGCCGCGTCTGTGGGGATTGCTACCTGCCGGAGAATTTCTTCGTCTGCCTGATGGGGGAATGCACCAAGGGACTGCCCAATGTTCCGTGCGGGGACTCAACCATCGACGGCCGTTGCGGCGTCGACCCGTCCCGGCCGTGCGCGGGACGCCTGGTTTACGACTCCGCCCTGGCTCTTACGAAAGAGATGTCTTCTCTCTATCAATTGGTCAATCCTCCGAAGGACCCGGAACTTAAAGATACCTCTTCGTTTCGCAGCTATTTCCTCCGGCTGGATCATCACAAGCACTCGCCCCTGATTCAGGTGGCGGAACTGCTGCACGCGACGTTGCCCAAGGTCAAGCAGGCCTTTGAGATTATCAAGTCAACGGACAACGGGTTCGAACTCGACAATCCGGGACTGGAATACCTGCGCCAAGTAGTGGAAGCACAGGCGTACTACCGGCCCGATTTTATCGACGCCAACATCGACGACGCCGGCGAGGGCGACCCGGAGCGGGCCGCCGAGTTGATGCGCCAGTGCGTTCGATTGATCGGGCAACACGGCGGTGGCGCGCCGCCCTGCATCGACAGCTCGGACGCCGCCGTCATCCGGGCGGGCTTGGAAGAATACTATCGCAGCCGGGACCTGCTGGCGCCCCCGCCGCTGATCAATTCCGCCAACCGGGAGCGGTGCGACTTCGTTTGGGACCTCCAGAAGATCGGATCGTTCAACATCGTTTATATGCTGATGGACAGCGCCGCGTCCGAAACGGGAATGGGCGGACAGGCCACAACGGAACAACTGGAGCAGGACGCGCTGGAGTTTTTCCGCGAGGCCCGCAGCCGCGGCTTTGCAACCGGACAGATTTTCTTCGACACAACGGTTATTCCGCTCGCCGTCGAGTTCTCGCGCTACGACCAGCCGGGATTCAACTACGTGGCCATCGAGAGCATCCGGCGCATTATGAACAATCCGGAAATGAAGGGAGTCAACACGATCCTTGGCGTCACCAACCTGACGCGCGACTTTCCCCCGGGCCGGAAGATCGGCATCCTGCGCGCCTACATTCAAATTGCCATGGAGGCGGGTTTGTCGGCAGCCATTGTCGACGTCAGTCGCGAGTTCGGTTCGAAACCTCCGAACGATTCAGAGATCGTCGAGATCGTTCGCGCTTTCACCGGACAGGACGGCTCAACGGAAGCCTTCGACCGCATGCAGTCCGCTTACATGAAATACAAATCATTTGGCATCAAGCGCCCTTCTGCTTGAGCCGACGGACCGAACGCCGCGTTTTCGAATGCCTCCGGTATAAGAATTGGCCTACGCCGGCAGAGGACAGTCTCCACGCCGGTGTCGAGTTCGGTTCCCTCCCCCCCGGCGGAAAGAACCGTGGGACGTCATGCCTTTCACCGCGGATGAAGAAGGCGCAGGAACCGTTTTCGACAGAGAAAAAGAGACGCTCAAGGCTTGCACTTGCCACGCCCTTGGCGATTTATTAAGGGAATCGTGCGTTTGCGTCTTCCGCGCCGGGAGGCAGGCCACGGCCGCGGCATCGATTCTGTTCGCACAAGATTTCTCATGCCTTGACGTTTCGGGCGAAATTGTGCCAATATATTTACAGAGCATCGCTGGAAAGCATGAGTTTCCGGGAAATCCCTGACTTCGGTCGATACCGTAGCGCTGAGCAACCGGGGCTTGGCTCAGCGTGAAACGGTAATCCAGTTTCGTATTTCAAGAGATGCGATGAACGAAAAAACGAGCAAAAAAGAACTTCTTCAGGAGCTGGAGCGGTTGCGCCGGCGCCTCGCCAAGCTCGAGCGCCGATCCGCCGATTCCACGGTTCTGCCGCTATCGCCCGCCGAAGGCGGCGAGCGAGAAAAGTTTTTAGGCGACGTCCTTCGGCATTCCTCGCAGCCGTTTGCCGCGGTCTATCCTGACGGCCGCCTCCTGGATTTCAACCCCGCCTTCTGCGAACTGATCGGCTACAGCGCTGAAGAGCTGGCTTCGATCAATGTCTTCACCACCCTGACCCCCCCCGAGTGGCAGAAAGAAGAGCACCATGCACTCGAACGGCTGCATCACACCGGCCAACCCCAACGCTTTGAAAAGGCGTACTTGCGTAAGGACGGTTCGCGCGTTCCCGTCGAAGTGATCATCCACGAGGTTTGCAACGAGCAAGGCGAGATTCGCTACTACTATGGTTTTGTGACGGACATCTCGCAACGCAAGTATGCTGAAGAGGCACTGCGCAAAAGTGAAGACCGCTACCGCCTGCTCATTGAGAATCAAAAAGACCTTGTGGTGAAAATCGATCCGAAAGGGCGCTTGTTGTACGTTAGCCCGAATTACTGCGAAACATTTGGGAAGAGCGAACAGGAACTGCTTGGCCGCAAATTTCTGCCCTTGGTTCACGAGCAGGATCGCGATCGGGTTGCCGCTTCGCTGGAGAAAGTATTTCAGCCGCCTTACACTACGCAACATGAGGAGCGGGCGTTAACAAAAGACGGTTGGCGCTGGTTCGGTTGGGCCGCCCGCGCCGTCCTGGAAGAGCAGCAACAAATCAAGGCCATCATTAGCGTCGGGCGCGACATCACCGAGCGCAAACAAGCCGAAGAAGCGCTGCGAGAAAGCGAAGAACGCTATCGTACCACCCTGGAGACCCTGGGCGACAAGATCCACGTGATCGACGCCGACCTGCGAATTGTACTCTTTAACAAGGCCTTCCGCGATTGGTGTAAAGCGCTGGGCATGGACATAAATGTCATCGGCCGCATCGTCTTCGATGTGTTTCCTTTTCTCGCGGACAAGATTCGAGGGGAGTATAACCAAGTCTTTGAAACCGGCAAGCCCCTGCTGACGGAAGAGGCGACAGAACTCCAGGGCAAGCGGTATTACACCGAAATCCAAAAGCTGCCCATCTTCGATAAAGGACAGGTAACGGGTGTCCTGACCGTGGTTCGCGACGTCACGGCCAGGAAAGAAGCGGAACGGGTGTTGCGGTTGATGCAGTTTTCCGTGTCCCATGCGGCGGATTCAATCTTCTGGGTGGATGCGGATGCGCACCTGATCTACGTTAATGAAGCGGCTTGTCGCTCACTGGGTTACACGCGCGAAGAACTGCTTTCCATGACGGTCCAAGACGTCGATCCAAATATGCAAGACGAGAACTGGCCGAAGCACTGGCAAAAGAGTAAACAGCTCGGCTCGTACACGATCGAGTCTCACCATCAACGAAAAGATGGAGAAGCGTTCCCGGTCGAGATCGTGGTGAACTTCCTCGAATTCGAAGGCGGGGAATACCATTGTACCTTCGTGCGGGACATCACCGAGCGCAAGCGCGCGGAAGAAGCGCTCCAACAGGCGCAAAAACTGGAGAGCCTCGGCGTGCTCGCCGGTGGGATCGCCCATGACTTCAACAATCTCCTCATGGCGATTCTCGGCAACGCGGACTTGGCCGTCCTGGATCTTTCCGGCGAATCTCCGGTTCGCTCGTGTATCGAGGAGATCGAGAAAGCCGCTCGCCGCGCGGCGGAGTTGACCCGCCAGATGCTGGCCTATTCGGGACGCGGCCGGTTTGTTGTCAAGTCCATCGATCTCAGCCAAACGGTCAAAGAAATGACCCAGTTGCTCCGGGCTTCGACCTCCAAGGCAATCACCCTCAACCTGGACCTGCAACCCGGCCTGCCGCCGATCCGAGCGGACGCCGCACAAGTCCAGCAGGTGGTGATGAACCTCGTGACGAACGCTTCCGAGGCGATCGACGAAGGACAGACCGGGATCGTCTCGATTTCAACCGGCATCCTGCACTGCACTCGGGAGGATCTCGACCGCGCTTACCTGAAAGAGCCCCTTGCCGAAGGCCGCTATGTTTATCTCGAAGTGGCTGACACCGGCCGCGGGATGGATAAAGAGACCCAATCCAAAATCTTCGATCCTTTCTTCTCGACCAAGTTCACCGGGCGCGGATTAGGTCTGGCCGCCGTGCTGGGGATTGTGCGTAGCCATCGGGGCGCAATCCTGGTCGAGGGCGAGCCCGAAAGCGGCTCACTATTCCGGGTGCTGTTCCCGCCGACCCGAGAGCGGGCGGAAAAACCGAACGAGAGCCGTGATTCCGAAACCGCCGCAGCCCGCCAGGCCGCCGGCGTCATTCTACTGGTGGATGATGAAGAGTCTGTACGCGCGTTGGGAATCCGCATGTTGGAAAGAAGTGGATTTCGCGTTCTCACCGCCGAGGACGGCGTAGAAGCACTTGCGGTCTTTCGCCGGCACGCCGACACGATCCGGGGTGTCATTCTTGACCTCACGATGCCCCGGATGAGCGGCCAAGAGTGTTTCCACCATCTGCGCCGGATCAAGCCGGATCTTCCCATCCTCTTGTCCAGCGGGTTTGACGAACAAGAGGCCACGGCCCGCTTCACCGGTCAAAAACATTTCGGATTCATCCAAAAACCTTACAAAACAGCCCTCCTGGCCAAGAAGCTCAGACAAGTCCTGGGTGAATCGACTCAATCCGAAGCGCCCTAAGGCGCCCCCGCGTTCAGGGGACTCCCGGACTTGTCAGAAACCGATCCGTCCGACGTTCACGCTCCCGGCCCGATTGACGGAGGCCGCGGCGGTGTGATAGAAATCTTTCTTTGGCTTCCTTTTTTGTCACTGACTGACTGAAGAAATCAAGGAGAACATCCATGACCGCTCGAACGAGTTCCTTTCTCGCGCTGTGCTTCATCGTCCTTTTCGCGATTGCCTCCTCCGCTGAAATCCGGTTGCCCGCAGTCATCGGCGACCACATGGTTCTTCAACGCGAGACCAAAGCCCCTTTATGGGGGTGGGCGAATCCCGACGAGAAGATCCTGCTTCAAGGCAGCTGGATGCGTTCCCCGGTCAAGACCGTGGCAGATGAGGACGGCCGGTGGACGGCGCGATTGAAAACGCCCGGCGCAGGCGGTCCTTTCTCAATCACGCTTCAGGGCGAAAACACGATCACGCTGAACAACGTGCTGATCGGAGAGGTGTGGATTTGCTCCGGCCAGTCAAACATGGAGTGGCCCCTGGCTTGGTCGGCAGACGCGAAAAATGAAATCGCCGCCGCGGAACACCCGAACATTCGGCTCTTTACCGTAAAGAAAGCGATTGCCGTGAAACCTCGCAATGACTGCGAAGGCGCTTGGGCGCCGTGCAGTCCGCAGACCGTGGAAATGTTCAGCGCTATCGGTTACTACTTCGGCCGCGAATTACAGCGCGAACTCAAAGTGCCTATCGGTCTGATCAACTTGAGTTACGGCGGATCGACGGCCGAGGCCTGGATGAGAGAAAAGACGTTGCGCCGGGACGCCGATTTCGCGCCGATTCTCGAGCGGCTTGAACGCGCCGTCGCCTTTGAAACCGATAAGGAGCGATTCCAAAAGGACTATGAGGCGCAGCTGGCCGCATGGTGGAAGGCAGCTGAGAAAGCGGACTCCATTCGAGACAGCGCCCTGGCCGACCGGGATACGAAGTCCTTGTCGGAATCAGGATGGCAGACCATGCAGATTCCCCAGAACTTCGAGGAAGGCGGCGTAGGCGATTTCGACGGCGCGGTCTGGTTCCTGAAGGCCGTTGAGATTCCCAAAACCTGGACCGGGAAGGCGCTGACGCTCGAGTTTGGACCGATTGACGATCTCGATTCGGTTTGGTTAAACGGAAAGAAAGTCGGCGGCGTCGAGGCGGGAGGCCGGTGGTGGACGGCGAGGCAATACGAAATCCCCGCCGCGGCGGTCCGCCCCGGGCGGAACGTTATCGCCGTGCGGGTGGTTGACACCGGCGGTCCCGGCGGCCTTCTGGGCAAGCCCGAGCAGCTGCGACTGCGGCTTTCGGCGGAAGAGCAACCACCGGGAATCTCGCTGGCGGGGGAATGGTTCTACAAAACGTCTTTTGAGATTTCGATGCTGCCGCCTCTGCCGCAACCTCCGAGCGGACCGAATCTTCACACGGCAACCACGCTTTACAACGCCATGGTGGTTCCGGTTCTTCCTTACGGCATTCGAGGCGTCATCTGGTATCAGGGCGAATCCAACGTCGCTCGGGCGTATCAATATCGCAAACTGTTCCCCGCCATGATCAAGGATTGGCGCGACTTTTGGGCTCAGGGGCGGCTTCCCTTCTACTTTGTCCAAATCGCCCCTTACGCTTACGGCCGCAACGCGGGTACGCCCGAACTGCGCGAAGCGCAAACCCTGACGTTATCGGTGCCGAATACCGGTATGGCGGTGACCATGGACATTGGCAATCCGAGCAACATCCACCCGACAAACAAAGTGGACGTCGGCAAGCGACTGGCGCTTTGGGCATTGGCGAAAACCTACGGCCGCGGTGAGCTCGTGTACTCCGGTCCGCTATATAAGCGCATGAAGGTCGAAGGCGACAAAATTCGCCTATCGTTCAACCATGTCGGCGGCGGACTAATGACCGGGGGCAAGAAGCTGACTCATTTCACCATTGCGGGAAAGGATCGTCAGTTCCTCGAAGCCGAGGCAGTTATCGAGGGTGACACGGTCGTCGTTTGGCGCAAGGGGCTGGCCCGACCGGTCGCCGTGAGGTATGGATGGTCAGACATCGCCGAGCCGAACTTGTTCAACCAGGAGGGGCTTCCGGCTTCGCCGTTTCGAACGGACAACTGGCCGGGTGTCACGATAGACAACAAATAAGCTCGTTGAGCAGGGGAAGAATATCACTCCGTGTCTCCTCGGACTCTGCGGACCGCTCCATGGTTGCTCGCCAAGTCGGGCGGAGGTGGGCGGGAGAATCAGGAATCCATCGTGATCGTCAGCTTTCCCTCTTCGACCACAAGAGGATAGCGTTTCAGCGGACTTTTTGCCGGCCCACCGATCGTTTCACCCTTATAGGAGTATGTGCTTTTGCTGACGCTGCAGCACTGGACGGTTCCGGATTCGGGAACCGGATCGACCCGGCGCCCCATATGCCGGCATCGATTCTGAAACGCGTAGTAGCGGCCGTCGTCGCCGTGCACCACGAGGACGCGCTCGGGAAGCCCCTTCTTTTCCAAACGAATCCCCGTGCCCGGACTGGACAGATCGGTCGCGCGGCTTAAGTCGACTACGAGTTTTCCGTTTGAATATTCCCAACAGCCCTCGTCCGCCGGCGTCTTTGTGGCAGAAACGCCAAACAGCCGCTGAAAGAAGTTCCGCCTTAAGGTTTTCGTTTCCACGAATCTTTCCTCCAATTCGAAATCCGCTATGGATCGCAAGCCGCCAAGACCTTATCTCCTATGCGTTAGAAAGAACCGGGGCCAAGTATAATCACACAGCGACTTTAGGCTACCCCATTCCACCCCGCCTGCCAAGAAAAAAATGTTCTTGAAATACCTAGCGCTGCTATGTATTATTCCAACATCTTCCTGTTTTGGCCGGGAGGAATCGGAAGGGGAGCCGTTTCGCATGACGATCTCCAAGGATTTGGTTGCCGCATCCTCCACCCCGATTATCTTGTCGATCCTCGCCCAAGGCGAAAACTACGGTTATGCCATTATTCAGGAGGTCCGGCGGCTATCCGACGAGCGGATACACTGGTCGGACGGAATGCTCTATCCCGTATTGCATCGGCTCGAAAATCAGGAATTGGTCCGCTCACGATGGATCACTCCAGAATCGGGCAGAAAGCGGAAATACTACCGGCTGACGCCCAAGGGAGCCCGGCGGCTGAAAAGCGCTCAAAGCCAGTGGAGGCTGGTTCACGCCACCCTGGCAAGGCTCTGGGAAGAGGCGCGATGTTTGATCTGAACCGGGCAATCGACACGTGGCACAGGGGCCTTGAATCCGACGAACTTCGCCGGGGAGAAACCCTCGACGAGCTGGAGAGCCATGTACGCGAAGAAGTCGAGCGGTTTGTCAAATCGGGACTTCACCAGGAGCAGGCCTTTGAGCGGGCTGTGTCCCGCATCGGCCAATCAAAAGACCTGGCAAGGGAATTTGCAAAAGTCGGGCGCGAAAAGCCCTCACTGAGAGAGTATCTCAATGGAGACGTGCTGGCCCTGAAGGTCCGCCGCTGGACGCCTCGCCTCGTGATCGGGACCGGCTTCCTCTTCATCGGCTTCAGCGGCCTCACCGGTTGGCTGGGCACCACGGCCTGGATGCTCGCAAGACTGACCGATCGAGACCATGCCCCCTTCTGGCAAGCCCTGGCGTCCCGCTCCACCGAGAGTTCCTTCTTCTTGATCCCCACTCTGATCGGACTGACGGTCGGACTCATCCTGCTTTGGGAGAATAAAGACCGAGCCCGCTTGCTGATTCGCTCGCTGGCGGCCTCCTTTATTCTCATGCCGGCGTACATTACCATTGGAACGATCGCGATCTTCCTGACGCTCACTCTGGCCAACGGCACGCCGAAGCAATTGGACGTCGTGCAATCCGTGGTTTCGCCAAACGGCGCCTATGAAGCCTATGTGCGAAACGGCGTTGCCCTCGATGGCCCCAACCATCGCCTCTACATTCGTCGAGTAAAAGACAGGCATTTTATGTTGATCGAACCTCTGAGGAAAGGGATCGATGCCTGCCGGGGAATTTGGTGGTCCCCCGACAGTGAAATGGTCGTTTTCCTATCGCATTTTTATATCATTGCTGTCCAAGTTCCAGGCTATAACACGGTTCGCATTCCCCTTCCCGAAACGGTGGATTCTATCCAAACCGGCAAAGCCGGAGCCCTTCAGGATTTCCCGCCCGTCTCAGTCGAATTCCCTCGCCCCGGCGTATTCCAATACCGCCTGGGAGAAACCGGCGGCGGAGCGACCGTGGATTTGGCGTGCGTTTTGGGAGACACGAGGAGCCGGGCATCTTGATGCTTCAGGAGACTGCGCTGTCGAATGAACAACCGCCAACTCAAAAGGGCTATCGCGGGGAACTTTATACCACGTTGCTTCTGTTTATCGGCTTCAGCGGCATCACCGGGTGGATCGCCGCCACGGTCTGGCTTTGTACCGGATGGACAAATTCAAGGCATTGGGAAACCTGGTTGATTTCGCTCAGGACGGTCGCTATGTTCGCCGTTCCAAGCGCCTTCTTTCTGATCTTTGCCGCCGTCGGCCTATGGTGGGGGTTCCGGCAGTTGCGCAGCCGTCAGATAAGGAGCCGAATCGTCATGCACGCCGTACTGTTGGCCCTGCTGCTTTGTCCGATCTATGCGCTCATTGGAGTTCCGGCGATGCTTCTTGCGCCTTTTGCATTTGCCCACGTCCAGACTTGGCTCACCGGTCCCAATGTCATTCAGCGATCGATTTCCCCGGACGGCCGGTATGAAGCCTACGTCGTGGCCGCTCCATCGATCGACCCTCCCAATCATCATCTTTTCATTCGAAGCACGGACGATAAGCGCCCCGTCGAAATTACGCAGCTTCCCGAGGACGTCGATGCCAACCGAAAAATCCATTGGTCTCCTCACAGCGACGTCGTTGTTTTCGAAACCCTGTTCAGCCTCATCGCAGTCCAAATCCCCGGGTTTCAGTTTGCCAGAATCAACCGAAGCGGCGAATGGAATCGCCGAGAAAACGGAACGTTCTACGTGGATTACTGGAATACAATGGAAGTGAATTCGATTGAATTTCCCGAACCCGGAACGTTCCGATACGCTCTCAAAGGAATGGCGCAACCGAATATTATTCACCTGGACTCGTTGCCGGGCGACAAACGGCAATGAGTTCCAATTTGGCAGAAGGATTCAATCCATCGCCCACCCAAACCCATCGCTGACGATGAAATCCCACAGAGGCCATTCCGCGCCAAAAGAGGGCTCTTGGCAATGGAAACGTTGATTGACTCCGTCGGCAGCGGCATTGCCCAATACTGCCCGAGAAAAGAACCTTTACTTCATCTCCGTCAAAACCTTATAATGGCCGATTGAACCCGAAAAGGATTCTAGCTCCATCGTCCCTGACACCAAGGATTTTCCGGGAGGGTCACGATGCATGATTCTCAAAAGTTCAAAACTCAGATCCCGAGTGAAACCGGCCGGCTTCAAGATTTAATCGAAGAGACGGATCAGCAAACCGCCTGGAACTGCCTGGCAGAAGCTGCACAGGAAGGCAACCTCGATCTTTTGTCCTTTTTCGAATCCTGCCCCGATGGCATTCTCGCCGCCTGCATGGAAACGGGCGAGTTTCAATACGCCAATCCCGTCGCCTGTAACCTGTTCGGTTATCGCCGGGAGGAGTTTCCGGGGATGAAGGTCGGCAACCTGTCACCGGATGATCGCGCAGAACTGCATCGAGAATATTTCGCTGAGTGCGTCCGAGGCCGGAAGTCCTTTCTGGAGCGATTACCTTGTCGGCGGAAAGACGGAACCTTGCTGTACGTCGACATCAGCATCGCCAAAACATTATTTCCCGGCGCCAAGCCCAGCCTCATCGGCTTTTTTCGAGACGTGACGGCGAGAATCAAAGCGGAAAAAGAGCGGCTCACTCTGCAGCGCCTTTCAAGCCACTTGACCGATCGACTTACGGCCAGACAAATCGGCAAGTTGATGGCCCAAGAATGTTACCGCCTGTTCGAGCATGACGCCTTCTGGCTAAGTCGCTATGATAGTGCAAAGAACACGCTGTCCGGCCTTTGGCTGGAAGACACTCCCCTCGGCGAACACCGCCCCACGCCGGCGCAATATCCCGATGTACTCCCCCTGCACACGCAACCGGGAATCTGCCCCACCGGCAAACCCAAGCTGATCAACCGCGCGAACGAACCCCGCCAGACCGACCTAATTCCCTTTGGCGAAACCCGTCGGCTGTCCCGCTCGCTCATGTTCGCCCCAATCCGCTGGCAGGGAAAAGTCGTGGGATTGCTTTCAGTTCAGAGTTATCAGCCCGGGAAATATCGCGATGAAGACCTGGACCTGCTTCAAATTCTCGCCGACCAATGCGGCGGGGCGCTGCTTCGAGTTCAGGCCGAAGACTCGCTCCAGAAAGCCTATGGGGAACTCGAGCAACGTATCCAAGAAAGAACCGCCGAGTTGCTCAGGACCAATCAGGAACTCCAGCGGGAGATTGTCCAACGAAAGCGACTGGAGGAGGAGCGTAAACGGTCAGAGCATATGCGAAAACTCTTCATGGAGTCCGCTCTCGACCCAATGAATACAGTGGATTTAAACGGAGAGATCGTATACGCCAACGCCGCGCACGAGCAGGTCGTCGGCTATCGCCCGGACGAGATCGTCGGAAACAGCATCTGGCAGTTGATTCACGAGAACTCCTACGTGCCGCCCTACGCTCTCGACAAGGAAACCGTTCGCCAAACGCTGGCCCACAAGGGAAGCCTTTCCCTGGACTTGGTCTGGAAACACAAGGAGGGGCGTCCCGTCGAAGGCCGGACAAACATTGTGGCAATCTATGACAAATCCGGGCAACTCGCCGGCGTGCACCAGGTTTTTCACGACTTATCCGAACGCTTCCGCGCCGAGCGCGAGCGGGAATCACTCCAACGGTTGTCCCAGAAGCTTACCGGGCCACTACCCATCGAACGAATCGGGAAGATTATCGCCAAGGAATCAAGAAGTCTCTTCCACCATGACGCCTTTGCCCTATGCTTAATCGACGAAGAGCGCCAGGAGGTCGGGGGCATCTACTTTGAGGACACACCGCAAGGGGCCGCGGAACCTCGAGAAGTTCCCGGCGTCGACTTTCCCGCTTCACTGCTGGCTGACACCGCCTTGATGGCCGGACACCCGCTCATTGTCGACCGTCAAAAGGACCACGAACCGATAAAATTCGTTCCCTTCGGCGATACCCATCGCATTTCCCAGTCCTTGCTCTTCTGCCCCATTCTTTGGAAAGAAAAAACCATCGGAATTCTCACCGTTCAAAGCTACACTCCCGCTCGTTACAGCCGAAGGGATCTGAGGCTGTTGAAAGCTTTTTCGGACCAGTTGGGCGGCGCTATTGCCCGTCTTCATGCCGAACGAGCGCTCGAGCGCTCCAAGGAATTTCTTTCCATCCTGATGAATCATATCCCCGATCCCATTTTTGTCATCGACGAGAACCATCAATGCGTGATGCTGAACGACGCGACCTGCCGGTTGGCTGGCCGCCCGCGGAAGGACCTGATTGACAGATCGGCCTACACGTATTGCTCCCAGGAACAGGCCGATATCTGGCGCGGGCAAAATCTCCTCGTCTTTGGATCGGGGCGTCCCAGCGAAATTCAAGAACCATTCATCAATGCCGAGGGCGAGCAACGCATCCTCTGGACCAAACGAACCCTGTGCGAAGATCCTTCGGGAAAGCGGGTGATTGTCGGCATCAGCCGGGACATCACCGAACAGAAGGACGCCGAGCAGGCCCTTCATCTCGCTTACGAAAAGCTCGAGACGCGTGTCCGCCAACGAACCCACCAGCTGTCGAAAGCCAACGACGACCTTCAGCAATCCCGTGCGCACCTGGCCGCCGTACTGGACGCCGTTCCCGGCATTCTCTGCTGGGTGGATTGCCGTAAGATGACCTATCTTGGAGTCAATCAGAAGGCGGCCGATCTCACCGGCGCCCCCATCAAGGCGGTCCCCGAAAAATCCATTAATTTCACCGGCACGGTGGAGGAATTTGCAAGTCTCGTACACGATTTTACCGTCGACGATCGCTTGGAAATCTCCAGGGAGATCGGCGTTCGGGATGCCAACGGCGAGTGCAAAGAACTTCTCGTCTTCGGCAGAAAGTACCTCGACGGGCACCGCGCGGTCTTCGTCGGCATCGATATCACTGAACGCAATCATGCCCGGAAAGCCTTACTTGAAAGCGAAAAACGGTATCGGACTTTGTTCGAATCCGCGCGAGACGGAATTTTCATCACATCTCGGGACGGCACCATCATCGAGGCCAATCCGGCCCTCATGAAGTTGTTTGGATTTGCCAAGGGAGATTTGACCGAAATCCAGTCCGCTTGGCGTCAATTCAATCTCAAAGATCAGAAAACGGGGATTGAAGAAGACGCAATCCCTCAAGATCGCGAGATTCAGCTGCCACGCAAAGACGGGACGATGGTCGATTGCTGGATCACCTTTGACGCCTGGCGGCATCCCAATGGCGCCCTTGGCGGGTATCAGGGCATCGTCTGGGACATTACCGAAAAAAAGCGCTCCGATGAGGAGCGCTGCCGGCTGGAACAGATGCGGAAGGACTTCATCTCCAATGCCTCCCATGAATTCAAAACACCCTTGACCGCGATCCGGGGATACGCGGAAACGCTTCTTCAGAAAGCTTTGAATGACGAGAAGGCCAGTCGCAATTTTGTCAAGATCATTCTCGATCAGGCGATTCGCTTGCAACGATTGACCGAAAACCTGCTTCAGATGTCTCAGTTGGAGGAAGAAAAGCTAACCGTGCAATTTACTCCGGTCAGCATTGCCGAAGTCGTGCGATCCTGTCTTGAACCGGTGCGGATACGCGCCGAGCAAAAGCATCTTTCGATGGAAATCGATTGCCCGCCGACGTTGCCGCCCGTTCAAGGCGATTCCTGGTGGCTCCGGCACGCCCTTCAGAACCTGCTGGATAATGCGATTCATTACACTCCACCCGAGGGAAAGATCACCATGAAGGCCGACGTCCCCGAACGGGATTGGGTTCGCGTTTCGGTTGCCGACAGCGGCATCGGCATTCCAAAAGACAAACAGGACCAGATTTTCGAGCGCTTTTACCGGGTCGACGCCAGTCGCTCCCGCCGCGTCGGCGGAACCGGTCTTGGCCTGGCGATTGTCAAAGAAGTCGTGGAAGCCCACAAAGGCAGGATTGAAGTGGCGAGCGAACCGGGGCGGGGCTCCACCTTCAGGGTTTACCTCCCCTGTAAACAGTCTTAAGGATTCGGCGCGAAAGAGCTCGAGCGTGCGGGGGAATCCCCGTGCGAAGAGGCCACTGGGGAGCATCCCCAGCGCCAGGATTGATATCCTAACGCGGTACGCCCTTCGCGGCGTCTCGGCGGTAAAGCGGCATCACCGACAAAGGCACATGCTCCTGAATCGTGCAAGGTCCCTGAACCACTCGCTCCAGAAAACAATGCCGCCACCGGCCCGGTGGAAACCACGTCATCACCTCGCCCGCTGGATTCGTCACGGGCGACACGAGCAACTCCTCGCCCAGCATATACTGCCCCGGGTGGCAATAGGCATCTGGCTCACCAGGAAACTCATAATACATCGGCCGGCACAATCCAACGCCGCCGGCGTGCGCCTCGACCGCAAGCCGCCGGAGATAAGGCCCGAGCCGCCGCCGGAGCAGCATAAACTGGCGCATGATTTCCAGCGACGAGCGGCGAAACCGCCACGGTTCCCGAATTCCATGATCGCTGTGCAGTCGAAACAGGGGACTGAGACAACCAAACTGCACCCAACGAACCATAAGATCGTCCGGCGGCTTGTTTTGCTTCCAGCTGGGATCGCCTTTGAAGAATCCTCCAATATCGTGCGACATGAACGCCGAGAAACTATTGGAGCCCAGGGGGGTAATCCGTGCCTGTAATTCCAGCACGCCCCACTGCGAATAGGTATCGCCCGTGAATTGCAGCAGCGCACGATGTCCGCCGAGCCCTTGTCCTCGCGAGAGAACCACACGCGGCGGTGCAACGGGCGCGGACAGTCCCCTTCCCCGCCGGGCGTATAATTCGTTCAGCCAGGCCGTGACGGAGCGTCCCTCGGCATCTTTCAGGCCGCCGTCCACCCACCAAAGAGCGCAGCCGCCTTCGCGCTCGATGGGACGATGAAAGAGATCGAAGTAAACTCGCGCCTGGGTTCGATCAAACAGATCCACGGCGTGACACCCCGCGTGGAACGGATGCGGCGCCGTTCGTTCGTCGAGAATCCGAGCCTCAGTGCCGGTGCGGCGAAGGAACTCCGGCAAGCGACTATCCTTGCTCGGGATATATTGAGGATGCACGTTGAAGGCCGCATGGAGACCGCTCGAGCGCAGCCACGATTTAAATCGCCCCGGCTCGGGAAACAGTTTCAGATTCCAATCGAAACCATGCCAGAAGTAGCGATGCCAGTCCGTGTCGACCACCACGACGTCCAGGGGCAGTCCCTGCGCGTCGAAGTCCTCCTTCGTCCGCCGAAACGCCGCTTCCCCCATCCGACGATAACAGGAGTACCAGACGCCGAGCGCCCACTTCGGCACGTTCGGCATGGGACCCAGCAAGCGGCTCAAGTCCGAGAGCCCCTGCTTAAAGTCGTTGCCATAAAAAACAAGGTAGATGATCTGCGGCTCTACCTCGCGCCGCGGGACAATCCAATCCGCCGCATTGTCCAGCGCAGGCGAATCGTCCCGAAAAATCGTCAGGCCGGAGCGCGAAAGCAGTCCCGGAGGAATCTGCCGGACCCGCCGCGCGGTCTCGCCAATCGAATCCGGCCACCGGCGGAAATGAATGGAATTCTTTCCCCCAGCGTAATTCCAGAACTCTTTGAACCACTCCAACTCATCGCAGTCCAGCCCTCGCCGGGCGCGCAATTCATCCCGGCACGCTTCGAGCAACGTCACGGGAGTGACGTTGTACGCGTCAAATCCTTTCATTGGGTCGAACGATCGAACCTTATCACCGACCAAACCCTCGCGAAAAAGATCCAGGGAAGTGTAAGCGCCGCCGAGGTTTTCGCGGTCCTGCTGCCCGGGCCGCCACGCATGCTCCCTTCCCGCGTGCGTCCACCGCACTTCCAGGTTGCCGCGCGACAACGGCTTTCCATCATCACGAATCCGCACACAGAACCGCTTGTTTTGGAAAACCCGGCTTTCTCCCTCGCGTCGCGTTCGCGCCCGGCGAAACAGATTCCGGTCGCGAACCGCGAACGTGGGAGGCGCCTCGTGCATCGGCTCCGGCAAACACGCAATCCGCACAATGCTCCCCGAGCATTGTTCAATTCGTTTGGTCCATTTCAGTTCAGGCATGGCTTATTCCATTATTGACTGTGTATTGAATTGTAGAATATCAGAATCAGGACGAAAAGTGCAGACCTACATCTTGTTCAATGTGTTCCGCTC
>Ga0272442_10002517_pt1 | contig 26506 bp, 20 predicted proteins | sample SSMForm2O_FD_200262 | JGI IMG/M metagenome (GOLD analysis project Ga0272442, IMG submission 200262) | Marine sediment archaeal communities from Little Sippewissett salt marsh, Falmouth, MA, United States - SSM-Form-2O | ecosystem: Environmental > Aquatic > Marine > Wetlands > Sediment ... | reverse complement strand
AATATATTTTTGTGCTTTTTGTGCCTTTTCGCGGCTGAAAATAATTCTTCTTCGTGGCTTTGCCTGCCGCGCCATAGTCCCGCCTCTGGCGGGATGAAGTCGGGTGCCTTCGTGAGAGATAATTTGCCGCAAAAATGCGCAAAAGGCACCGGTCTTCGATACTCTTACTGAGTAACTACGCCCCGGCAGGCAAAGAATCAGGGGAAGATATTTAACAGTTCAGGGCGCCTGACCCCGGATGGTTCGAATTGCGAAACAAGAGGATTTGCGAGGGCGAGGGGGAGGGGGCGGGGGCGGGGGGAAGACAAATGGGGTCAGACCCTTTATATTTGTATCTATTTGGGGGCTGACCCGATTGTCTGAAGAATAATTCTTCTTCGCGACCTGATCGCTCACCGCTCCGGTGAGAGATAATTTTACCCTTAAAACGACCCGGCATGCATAAAATCAGGGGAAGTTATTTGAACAGTTTAGGGCGTCTGACCCCCAATGGCTGACCCCCAATGGCTTGTCCCCCAATGGCCAGGAGCGTTGAGCGATCAAGAGGGGTTGTTGGTTGTTCCAGTACATGGGTGACACTTTCGACCTTAACTCGCGCTCGCATACTCAAATCGTCTTAATCTATCCTCTCGCAAAGCCTCGAAGAACGCGAAGAAGAATAGATATCAATACAAATCGAAACCGTGATTCATTCAACATCACCCTATCTCTCGCCTGTATTCAATCTGCGTTCATCTGCGAAATCTGTGGATAATAAAAAAGTGAAGGTATCGATCACTCCGGGAAAGAAACTGAAAGCTGCCGGGAAGCTGGGAATTGGATCTTTGTTACACTGTAATCGAATAACGAGTGCGACAATAATCAGGGGGAAAACACATTCGCAGATTGCTGAAGGGTATTAATCCCCTTCGACGTTGTAGCCCTGTTCGCGGAAGCGCTTGATTTTGTAAAGAAGGGCGCGGCGGCTGATTCCAAGGGCCCTGGCCGTTGCGGTGCGGTTGAAATCCTTTTCCCGAAGGGTCTTCAGAATCGTCTTTCTCTCCATTTCCTCCATGATACGCCCTTTCGAGCTCCCTTCCGAGCCGGAATCCGTCTCATCCATGGATCGCTGGATTCGGGGAGGGAGGTGTTCGGGCAGGATCACGGAACCCCTGGACATGAGAGCGGCCCTCTCCATGGCGTTTCTGAGTTCCCGGATGTTGCCCGGCCAGTGGTACGAGTTGAGGGCAATCATAACCGCCGAGGAAAATCGCGGCTTTTGCTTCGAGAAAAAAAAGGCATAATGATGGGCCAGGGGCAGGATATCCTCCGGGTGTTCCCTGAGGGGGGGAACGTAGATTTCGAAAACGTTCAGGCGGTAAAAGAGGTCCTCCCGGAATCTTCCGTTTTCCACCTCTTTTTCCAGGTTGCGATTGGTGGCGGCCAGGATCCGGACATCGGCCCTTCTGGGGGCATCGGAACCCACCCTGTAAAAGGTGTTATCCTGGGTGATTCTCAGGAGTTTCGCCTGGAGTGAGGGGGACATTTCACCGATTTCATCCAGGAGAATGCTCCCTGCCCGCGCCTCCTCGAAACGGCCCACCCTGCGGCTGGTAGCCCCTGTGAAGGCGCCCTTCTCGTGTCCGAAGAGTTCGCTTTCCAAAAGGGCCTCGGGCAGGGCAGCGCAGTTCACCTTTACGAGGGGTCCTTTCGCCCGGGCGCTCCGGGCATGGATGAGTTCGGCCACGATTTCCTTTCCGGTGCCGCTTTCGCCGGTGATGAGAATTCGGGATTCCGACGAGGCGACAAAGACCGCCTCCCGGAAGACCTCGAGCATCTGGGGGCTTTGAGCGATGATGTGGGGTGGGAGTTCGGGGGTTTCGAGAACCGGTTTACGGCTGGTCTTTTTCACTCCCAAAGCCTGCCCCACCGCCTCGAGGAGTTCATCCAGGTCGATGGGTTTCTCGAGGTAGTTAATGGCGCCGTCCTTCATGGCATCGACCGCATCCCTGATATGGGGAAAGGCAGTGACCAAAAGGACGGGAAGGGTCGAGAACTCGCGCCTGGCGTTTCTCAGAACCTCGAGTCCGGACATTCCGGGCATCCGGACATCGGATATCATCATGGCAATGTTTTGTGAAGAGAGGATCTCGAGGGCCTTCTCCCCGGAGGATGCCGATACGATATCGTACCCTTCGGTTGTGAGGAAGGAAGCCAGAAGGCTCCTCTGTCCCTCGTCGTCGTCAACGATCAGGATCGAGGCATCCCCCGAGGGTTTTGATCTCAAATTGTCAATCATGCGGATTCGAAGTCCTTGTCTATGATTTGGATTCCCTTCACGCGGAAGCTGGAGCCTTTGTTTTCTCCGGGTGTATAATCCACTTCCCACTGGTGGACCAGAACGATCTGGAGGACGACTGCGAGCCCGAGACCGGATCCCTTTTCCCTGGTGGTAAAATAGGGACGGAAAATTTCGCTTCTGTTTTCGGTAGGGATGCCGGGGCCGTTGTCCCGAACGGTAATGGCGGCTTCTCCCCTTTTATTGCCCTCGAGAACGACCTCGATGGTTCCGTTTCTGTCCACGGCCTGCACGGCGTTGAGGAGCAGGTTGAAAATCACCTGTCGAAGGAGCGATTCATCGGCCCGGATATGAAGGTCCGGCCCTTCGATACGAAAATCGATGGACTTTTCCTCGATGTCCTCCAAAAGGGTGCGTTCCACGTCGTGAATGACGGATTTGAGGTTCATGGGGGTCATGCGGGGAGTGAGGGGTTTCGAGTAGTTGATGAATTCCCCGAGTCGGTTTGTGATGCGGTCCACCTCTTCTATGATGGCCCCGGCTTTTTCACGTGTTTCCCCGGGCACGGCCTTATTTTTTACAATCATCTGGGCCTGCCCTCTCACGAGATTGAGGGGATTGCGGGTTTCGTGGGCAAGTCCGGCCGCGGCGAGATTGAGTTCCCTCAGGTGTTCGTTCTGTTCGCGAGCCCGGAGGAGCCTGAGTTTCAGCGCTTCGGTTCTTTCGAGGCTTCTCCAGGCCGCGGCGATCCCGAGGGCGGCGAGAAGTGCGATGAGGACAACGGCGCATCGGAGCCACCAGTCCCTGGAGATTTCAGCGCGATAGGCATCGGTGGACATCTTGAGAAAAAAACCGTGCAATCCCTGTTTATCCAGGAGTTTCCGGTATTCCTCCTCGCTCAACCAGGGGGGACGTCCAAAACGACGGGGGCGTTTTTTCATGCGATCCCAGAAGGATTTGTCTTTCCCTGCCCGGGAGAGCATTTTGGTCATACTCGTCAAAAATTCCTCCGGAGGGGGCGGGGGATGCTTGATCACAATGGGAGCGGGTCGAGTGGTAAAGTCGTCCCGGGACCTTCCCCCCAGATCCACGAGGTTCATGGTTACCACGTAATCCGTGGTCCACTTGGTTCCGGTTTTCATGAGATCCTCGAGGGAGGCATCGATGGGATCGCCGGCGGAGGCGACCACATCTCCGGCGGTATTGATAAGGGCCACGGCCTTGAGTTCGCGGGATTTGACCAGTTCCCTGATCGCCTTTTCCAGACGCGTTTGAGAAACAAAGCTTCTTCCATGGGAACGAATGGCCACCCCGACGGAATGGGAGATATCCTGTGTGCGTCCGAGGAGTGCTTCCCGGGCCGCCTGCTCGACGCGTCTGTGTTCGAGGATCTGCCAGAGGAGCATCAGGATCCAGGCCACGATAATCAGGGTGTAAACGATTTTCGAACGTTTTGTAAACATCATCGGGGAATATCTCTCCTCTTCGAGGATAGCTCAAGGTTAATTCAGATTATCGATGAACTTGTCAATCTGCTTATCGGTGAATACTTTGGGCGGGAGCTCCGCAAGCTCGTTCTCGGACTTCGAGACGCGGGTCAGTTCCTCGGTTCCCTGAACCACGTAAGGGGTGAGAAAGATCAGGAGCTCGGTTTTGGAGTTTTCCTTTTCCTTTCTCCGGAAGGCGGCGCCCAAAAGGGGGATGTCCCCGAGTATGGGGATTTTTGTCACGGACTCCGTAACATTATCCTCCATCATGCCCCCGATGACAACCGTCCTCCCGTCCCCCACCACGACCTTGGTTTCGGCCGAGCGTTTGGCGATGACCGTTGCGTTTACCGTATCGGTGATGGGTACGGATTCCCCGCTCAGGGTGGAGATCTCAGGAACGACCTTGAGTTCCACGAGCCTTTCGGAGGTAATGTGGGGGGTGACGTTTAAAATGATGCCGATATCCTCGTACTCGATGGTGTTGATGATGTCGCCGTCATCGGTGATGCGGCTGTTTCGGATAAAGGGCACCTCTTTGCCCACGGTGATGGTGGCCTCCTCGTTGTTACCGGCGAGTATGGAGGGACGGGAGAGCACCTCGAGTTTGCTCGTTTCGGCAATGGCCCGCATCGTCACCTCGAGGTCTTCATCCAGGATCTTGTAAAAACCGCCCCGGGTTTCCTTTGCAAGCCCGAACAGGGATTGAATCGTATCCTCCGTTCCCTCGCTTCCGTATTGATAGGATCCCTCGACCCCGATATCGGAGCCCCTGGTGTGGGTCACCTCGAGGAAAAGGACCTTGATCAGGACCTGGGGTACGGGCTGATCCAGTCCCTTGACGATTTTCTCGATGTGCCTGTTTGTTTCCTCGTCGGTAATCACGATGAGGGACCCGGTTTCGGGGTCAAACTGGATAAGAGCGTCTCCCATGAGCCCCCCGGCATACGAGCGGCCGGCCTGCTGTCCCGGCTGGGACTGGGACGTTCTTGCAGTGTTGCCCCTCATGGCCTGTTGTGCCGCCAGGGGAAAAACCAGGGCACAAAGGATCGCCTGGAAAACCAGGATCCTGAATGGGCTGCCTTTTTTCCGAATCATATTATCACCTCTCGCGATTTTTTATATATTCTAACGGGACGTTCCGGTGTTTCTCGTGCTTCTCGTGCTTCTCGACGTTTGGCCGGACGACGTTGTACTTGTGGCCGCTGTTCTCCCCTCGCCCTCGAACATCTCCTGCAGGAGATCGGCAACGGTTTCCGCATCCGCGTTTTTCAGCTCATACACGAACACCTTCTGCTCCTTTGCAGGATTGGAATCCAGGCTCCGGACGATTGTCTCGATCTGGATCATGATGTCGTGGGAGGCGTTGACCACCAGGGAGTTGGTGCGGACATCGGCCTCGACCACCACGGTTGTCTCCTCTTTCTTCCTTGCGGTCTGGGGGGTCTGGGATTGCCTGGTGGGCATGAAACGCCTCATGAACCGGGGGACATTTCGCTGGCTTTGAGATTGCGAAACGCCGCCGCTTTCCTCGAAGACATTGGCGATGATTTCCGTCATCTCCTCCGCATCCGCGTACTTCAGGGGAAACACGCGCACTTCGGTCAGGGACTCCGTTGCAATATCCATCTGCCTGACCAGTTCCTCGATGGTGGGCATGACATCCTGGGGTGCATTGACCACCACGGCGTTGGTATTTTCATCGGCAACGGCCTTCACGCGGGAGGCGGCCTGTCGCGCTTCGCTCTCCGTATCGCCGGACGATCCATCCCTCCTGTCGCCGCGCATCCTGTCGAAGAAGGGCGTGCGGGACGAACTCCTTCTCTGTTGAGTGCTTTCCACCTCGAAGAGCTCGTTTATGATTTTGGCGGCATCCGCGGCATCGGCATACTCGAGTATGAAAACCTTCAACGTGGAGATCTCGGAAATCGAGGTATCCAGGGCCCGGATGATCTCGACCATTCTGCGGATATTGGACTGGGTATCTGTGAGGACAATGGCATTGCTGCTCTGGTTGGAGGAGATCCGGGCGAAGTCGGGAAGAAGGGGTGTGATATTATCCACGAGCTTCACGGCATCGGTGTACCGAACCGGGATAATCTGTGTGACCATTTCATCGGTTTTATCGATCGTTTCCGGTTCCCGCCCGATCCTCACCGGGATATTCATCTGCGCCGCCTCGTCCCGATCCACGATGGTCAGGATGCGATCGTTGCGGATCGCGGCATACCCCTTTTCGTTCAGGATCGTGTTGAGCAGAGTTACGGATTCATCTTTTGAAAGGGGTTTGTGACTGACGACATCGACGGTTCCGCTGATTTGTGTATCCCGAACAATGACAAAACCGGCGGCCCTGCTCATGTAATCGAGCACGGTCTCGAGCGGAGCGTCGCGGAAGTTGAACCGGAGTCCTTCCGCAATCCAGGAATCCCCCTCCTCCCCACGTGTTTCATAGCTGGATAGGGTTTGGCTCGTGGGATGATCCCCGGCGAAGGCGAAAATGCTCATGAGGCCGGGAACAATTCCGCACAAGAGTAGAAAGGCAAACCGTGTTTTCATTGACTGATCTCCTGTTTCCGTCGTTCCATAAGTTTTTTCAATAAATCCCCGGGGCCCTGATTCTTCGAAGGTTCCGGGGGGGATTCCTTTATATGATCCGATTCCCCCTGCCGGTTTATGCCTCGAGAGGGAGCGTTCCGGACGATATTCCAGCGGGTTCCCTCTGTTCTGGCGAGTCCGGAGCCCACCGGGAGATCGAATTCCCCCTTCCCGTTTTTCAAAAGCACGCCTCTGGTATCGATTGCGGCGAGCTTGAAACCGGCGATCGCGTCGCCTTTTCCGGCCCGGGTGTTGTACTCGCTTCTGGATCCGGAGAAGAAGGCGAGGGCGTGATTATCATTAAGAATGACCCCAACCAGGTTGATCGTTTCCATCGGTGTGGAGGGTGGCTCCTCCTCTGGTTCGAAAGAGACGGATTCATCCCCTTTCGGGATGCGATTCGGATCGAAGATGTTTCGATCCAGGATGATCTGAAAGGCATGATAGCCCTCTTTTGTGTTCGAAGGGGGATCGGCTGGTTTATCTAGTGCGGTTGCAGCGAATGATATCCATAAGAGAGGAAAGAGGATTAAGGTGGTTGCATGGTGTTTCACGTTTTTTGTTCCTCCAGAATGAGTCCTGTAAAACGGATCGACAGTGCCAGATCCCGCCCCCTGGCGTCTCTGGCCGTAATCTCGACATCCTCGAGCCGGAGAGGCAGGGAATCGTTTTCCAGTTCGAAAAGAAACCGTGTCACGGATCCCAGGTCGCCGGATCCGGTCAGCCGGCATTCCAGGAGTCTGGATTCGTCCTCTTTGTTCACCCACCTGGGTTTTAACGACAATACATTCATCCCGCTTTTGATGGCCCAGTTTTGAACGGCCCCGAGGACCTCCTTCTCGGCCTCCGGCATGTCGTTCACCAGGGAGCGATTTTTCATATCGGTCCAGCGGTTTTTCAGCGATTCTTCCCGCCCTGCGATGAGATCTCCCTTCTCGAGCTGCTTTTTCAGTTCCCCGATCCTCGAGGAGCGTTCCTTCCAGATCCTTGCGAGGGGTGAAATAAGGAGGGCATCCCCGAGGAGCAGGAAGATGCAGATCCCGGCGATCGCGATCAGGATTTTTTCGCGTTTTTTAAATCCCATGGGGTTCTCCCTTCCACCGGAAGCTGAAGGAAAAGCGCAGGGGATCGTCGCCTCGCACCTGGAGGACCTGGAGTTCCTCAACGCCTTCAAGCTTTCTCAAGCGTTCCAGCATATTCAGCCAGTCGGCGTTGCTCCTTGCCTCTCCGCCGCATGTGACTTTTTCCAATCCCTTGATTTCCAGGGAACGAACCCATACCGAGCCCTTTTCGGGGAAGGCCCCTGTAAGGGCGCTCATGATGGAGAGGCTCAGGCTGGAATCGTAGTACCACATTCTATAGTTTCTCACCTTTTCCTGCACGTTTTCGATTTCCGCGACCCCGGGCTCGATTTTTTTCCATTTCTTTTCAAGCCCGGCCAGGTATCTATACTGGATGAGGAAGGATGAGGCAGCCACCAGGAAAAGGAAGGCGGCGGCGCTCGCGAGCCAGAGGGCGCCTCTCGCGGAAATCTTACCGGCCAGCCTCTGGAAACCGCTCCGCCGGGGGGGCAGATAATCGAAATCCGGTTTTTTCCCGAGAATCCACCGGGCCGCCACCCACAGGGAATCCAGGGAGACGCCGGATCCCTTTTCGAAACCTCTGATCAGGGACTCGATCTCGAGTGTTCCCGGAAGAACGGCAATATCCATTTTTTCGAACGGCCCCTTCAAACCGGAAAGGAGCCTTTGCCTTTTTTCGGGCGAGCCGTATACACTCACTGATCCCAGCGTTTTGGAGGAGAAATCTTCCAGGCCGCCCAGGGTGATGCGAAACTCCCGAAAAACCGCATCGAACATGGATTCGGATGATTCCTGATCGCCCTCATGAACGAACTGGAGGGAACGGAGTGCAACAATGCTCCCCTTTTTCAGGAACGCCATTTCCAACTGTTCCCCTCGGGCGAAGAGTCTGACCTCGGATTGCTCTCCTCCCGGTTCGGCAAGTGCCGCAATCCCGGGGAAAATCCCGACAAGGGTGAGATGCGCGATTTTGCATACCTTGCGAAGTGCCTCGAGCTGCCCTGAATAGAGGGCGGATACAAGGGCCTCCCGGCCGTCACCGGAGGGGCCGCGGCGTGAAACGGCAATGGCGAGATCCTCCGGAGAGTAAGGAAATCCGCGTTCCGCCTGGAGATGGATATAGCTCTCGACGTCCTCCTCCGACAGCCCGGCGGGAATGGAAACGCCAAGGTGAAAGACCATTTGGAGGGGAAGTGCGACAATACAGTGTTTGGCCTTTATTCCGGCCTCATCCAGGCAGGAGCGAAGTTCCGTTCCGGCCAGCTCGGGATCGGATGAGAACAGATCCAGGGAGAGGGGCTTGCTGAAGGCATTTTGAACCTCGACCCGCTCCCCTTCCCTGCTCAGCTGGGTAACGGAAATCTCGCCCGGCAAAACGGCGATACCGAGGATGGTTTTGTATTTCGATTTTCTGATCATCTGTTTTCGTCTTTTCCGTTCTCTTCGAGTTCGCTTCGAATATCGGTCCCGAGGGGCCATCCGAGGCGGGTCAGATCGCGTCTGTACAGTACAACGGGGTTGTCCCCGCTGGTGTCGAATACGAAGAGATCGCGTCTGAAACCCCGGCCGTTCCCTCCCACGGCTGCCACATCCACGGAAAACTGGTACGATCTTGTGGTGATGAAGGGACCGGCCTCGGCGGCTCCCTCCTCCCCCAGAATATCCGCCACCCATACGAGTGAGTGGAGCTCGTCCGTTGAGCGATCCTGCCTTTCCGCGAGGATCCTCGAGGCATATTCCTCCCCCACCCCGGGCAGGCACTCGAGCACGGGAGCCGGTGCCGTTGTAACATCCACGAGTCCCTCCCGAAAACCCTCCCCCGAGGTGGTGATCTCGTTTTCGATGCTTTTGAACTCCTCGGGCGTCATCCGGCTCCTGAAATAGAACTCCAAAACGCTTTTGATATTCCGGAGATTCGGTCCGAGTGCCTGGCGGATCTCGCCGGCCCTTGCTGCCCCGAATTTTTCCCGGAGGAGCTGATCCAGTTCCCCCGGGGCGCCCGTGATATTGACGCGGGGGGATCCATCGTCGCGGACATCAGGTTCGCGGCTGAATACGGTCACGTACTCGAGGATTCCGGGATCGAGGGTTCCATCCGTGTTGTCGGAAGGGGGCGAGTTTTCGCCGTCATCCTCGTTCGGATCGAGGAGGCCGTTCCTGTTGGCATCTTCGCCATAAAGGAGGTCGGGATCCCCCCCGAGGATGAGCCTGAGTTCTTCCATGGTTTCGAGTTTACCGTCTTTTGCGTGGTATGGTTGATCCTGCATGAGGTAGTATTCCGATTCGGCGCCGTTTGGTGTAATCTCCATATCGGTATCCCGCCAGTCGATAATAGAGGCGGCGAGTTCCGTGGTCATTCCCGGGAGGGCCTCCAGCATTTCCAGGGTTGCTGTATTGAGATTCAGTTTGGATGCCTCGCTGACAATCCCGAACACGGGTTGCCCGCCGTTGATTTCATCTTCATCCCCGCTGGTTCTTCCAACGATCCAGAATTTTGCGTTTCCGATGGACACCTCTTCTGACTCGTAGGATTCGTCATCGGGCATGCAGCCCTTTTCTTCCTGGTTTTCAAGGATGTATGAGATATAGCGCCCGGCGCCTTCGACGGCGTGGGCGGCTTCGATGGAAGCGACGCTGTTTTCCGAGGCCCGGTACTCGAGGACCATGGAATTGGAGAAATAAAGGGCGATGCTGACGAGCCCCATGGAGATCCACATCACCAGGATCAAAACCACACCCCTCCTGGAGCGGCCGTTTTGGGAGGCGAGACTTGATCTGTTACCGCGACGTTTCATTTCCACTTTTTTCCCCGGGCCTTTTTTCCGACACAACTTCGCATACGATCGTCAAGGGAGGAATATCTCTCTCGAGGCCCTGTTTGGGAGTAAACCCGATCTGAAATTTCACGGCCTCCGGGACCTCGTTTTCCACTGTGGTGGAGTCCCATGTATCGGACCAGACGTCATCCTGGAAATAGGTTATCTCGAGCGACTGAACGCCTTTCAGGAGCCGTTGCTGCTCGGGATCCTCCTCTGTGGAGGCGAGGAGGTTTCGGCTGACGGCCCTGACAAGATCATAATCTTCCCGTTCTTCCTCCTCTTCGGGTTCCAGGAGATAATACTCGACTTTCTGAAGATCCCCGAAGGGGTTGTTGTCATTCACAATGCCGGTGGTGGTGATGAACTCGAGAGTATCCTTTCTGATATCGCCTGTTTCCCCGCTTTCGCCGACCACGGGACCGGCCATGATTCCCACAGGGGGCGCCATGCATGAGATGTCTCTTTTCACCAGGGTGCGAATGTAGGATCGGGGCAACCCCTCCTCCACTGCTTTGAAGGTTTTTTCCCTGAGACGCAGGGCCCCGTTGAACACGGAAAACATGGCGCCCACAAGGGCGGTCATGATTACTGTGGCAACGAGAATCTCGAGCAAGGTAAAGGCCCTTTTTGAATTCATTCCCCGGCCTCCTCTCCCGTATCCACAACTGTGGAGAGCGTCACGGAGTATTCCCTTTGCTGGACCGTGTAAAACACCGTGACTGTAAGGAGTCTCATGGAATCCTCCTCCCATTCCCCGGTTTCGAAAGACCATCGATAGAGCGAACTTTGCGGGAATTCGGAATCATCCTCGAACTCACCTTCCTGATCGCCTTCGAGCCAACCCCGCGTGATCACGGTTTCCGTAAGTTTATCATCGGCCAGGGCCAGGGCGGTTCTCTTCCGTTCGGCCAGAACGCCGGAACGGTTGGCGATTGCAATCCCCCGGAGGGCGGCGGGGATCACAATGGCCATGAAGAGCATGGCGGCAAGGAGTTCCACAAAGGTGAAGCCTCGTTTCCCCTCAGGCATGTTCCTGTTCCTCCTCCGTAACAACGTATTCGAGGCCGGAATCGGAACGTTCGACCACGATCTCGTCCTGCTTGGATTCCCTGATGGCGATCCGGTCCAGGCTTTCCTCATCGATGGAACCGTCCGGCATGAAAAGAATGAAAAGGCGTCCTTCGTCGTCCGGTTCTTCCGAGAGGGGGTCAAAGTTCAGGGAATCCGACAGTTGGTATTCCAGATTGGAGTACTGGTCGTACTTAGATTGGGGTTCGAGGCCGTAGCGCCCGTTTTCCGGTTCGATCCAGAGCTGCATGGTCATCGAGCGGGATATGGCCTCACTCCTGGCATACCGTGTGAGGGCGAGAAATCTCCTGGTTTCCTCGTTGAGCGTTCTTCCCCGGAAAAAGCGTGACAGCATGGGTGCGGAGAAGCTCAACACCGTTGCCAGGACAGTCATCACACAGATGAGTTCCAGGAGGGTTATTCCTTTTTTTCGATTAATCATCCTCGCTCGACCAGTTCGTAATATCGTCGTCGCCGCCCTTGCGGCCGTCCGGTCCCATGGACATGATATCATAGGTATGGGTGTTGTGTTTTCCGGGACATTCGTAGATGTAATCGTTCCCCCAGGGATCATTTGGGATGCCCTGTTTGAGGTAGGGTCCTCTCCAGTTTTTAGCGTCTTTGGGTTCCTCGACAAGGAGGGTGAGTCCATCGTCCCCCTCGGGATAATACCCGTTATCCACTTCGAAGGCATCGAGTGCCGTATCGAACCCGGAGATCTGTGTTTGAGCGGCGGTCACCCTTGCCTGCCTGCTGCGGCCGGAGAATTTGGGAACGACAATGGCCGCCAGGGTGGCAAGGATTACAAGAACCAGGAGCATTTCAACGAGGGTGAATCCCCTTCCCGCCTTTTTGAAAATCCTTTGTTTCCCGATCTTTTGACGAATGTGCGGATTCATTTTTTCGCTCCTTACTTAATATAATCCTGTATCGAGAAAATGGGAATGACCATACCGACAAAGATGGTCCCGATAAAGGCGGCCATCACAAACAGCATGAGCGGTTCCGCCAGGGATACGGCCATCCTGAGCTGCTGGTCCAGATCCTTTTCCGTGACCTCCGCGAGCCGCACCAGCTCCTGGTCCAACCGTCCCGTTTCCTCCGCCACGGAAATCATTTCGAGAACGGATCCGGGAAAAAGACTGGGGCATTCGGAAAGGCTGGCAGCCAGGGAATCCCCCTTTTGTACCCGCTCGATGGAGCGAATCACGGCATCGGTCAGGGTCTGGTTCCCAATGGATTCGCGGGCCACCCTGAGGGCGGCGATCAGGGGCACTCCGGAGGCCACGAGGGTTCCCAGCATCCGGCAGAAGCGGGTCATGGCCAGGCGGGCGGACAGGGGCCCGATCACCGGGACTTGTAAAAGCCATTTCTGCCAGAAGCGGCGGCCCTGTTCCGTTTGAAGGGCCTTATGGATCAAAAGACCGGCAACCGCCAGGAGAACGGCGATGAAAGGTCCATACTTTGTGAGAAACGCGCTCATTCCGACAATCGCCCGGGTGATCCAGGGCAGGGACGCCCCGAATCCAATGAAGATCTTCTGAAAGCGGGGAATGAAAAAAACCAGGAGATACACCAATACCCCCAGGGTCATAATCATGAGAATCACGGGATAGAGGAGTGCGGAGTAGATTCTGGATTTCAGTTCCTTTTCCCGTCTCTGGAAATCAGAGATCTGGGAAAGCACCACGTCCAGAAAGCCCCCCATCTCCCCCGCTCGAACCATGGCCCTGTAAACCCGGGAAAAGGTCCCCGGGAAACGGCCCATGGCATCCGCCAGGGAGGTCCCGTCGATCACGAGATCGTGCAGCTTCTTCCACTCCTCCCCCGCGACCGGCGAGGATGCCTCCCGATGGAGAATGGAAAGGGAGCGGCTCAAGGGGACGCCTGCGGTCAACAGGCTGGAGAGTTGACGGGTGAAGTTTTCAAGGGCACGAAACGGGACCTTCCTTCGCCTCAAGGCGAATCGCTTTGGTCTCTCAGTTTCACGACGGGTCTCTCTGGCCTCGGAGAGCTTTACGGGATTCAAGCCGATGCCCTCGAGCTGTCGGAAGGCTTCCTGCCGCCCCCCCGCCTCGATGCGTCCCTCGACCAGGGCGCCATCCGACTGCAGGGCTCGATATTGGAAATGAGACATTGTCATGAAAACCTCTAATGATGACATTCAAGGGTGCAAGACTCATGCCAGCCTCCAAGCTGGGAAGGAGACGGTGCTCGAGCGGGATGATACCGGGAGATCCGCGAAATTATGTGCAGGATTTGCACGGCGCCACGGTATACGAACTATGAGAATTATGGGAGTTCTGGGAAATATGGGATGAGCGGTGGAAGGAAGTATCCCGATATGAGATGGGGGGGATCAGGAACCGTTTCCGTTCCTGTTTTCGTCCCTGCTCACACGGAGGACTTCATCCACGGTCGTGACGCCCTCTTTGACCAGGCGCCAGCCGTCTTCAGTGAGGGAACGCAGCCCGGAACGCCCGGCCGCTTCCCGGATTGCTCCCGTGGATCCTGATTCCAGGATGAGGCGGCGGATTTCTTCGTTCATAACCATGAGTTCGAAGATCGCCCGCCTTCCGAAATATCCCGTATTCCGGCAATCATCGCATCCGGGGGAATGGTAAAGGGGGATCTGATCCGGAATCTCGATCTCCCTTCGAAAGCTCATGGCCGCCGGGGAATGGTCAACCACTTTACAAGAGGGACAGAGGACCCGAACCAGCCGCTGGGCCATAACACCCTCGAGGGCGGAGGCGACCAGGTAGGGTTCCACTCCCATATCCACGAGCCGGGTGGAGGCGCTGGGGGCGTCGTTTGTGTGAAGGGTCGAGAATACCAGGTGTCCGGTGAGAGAGGCCTGGATGGCAATCCGGGCGGTTTCCGAGTCGCGGATTTCCCCCACCAGGATCACGTCCGGATCGTGCCGGAGGATGGAACGGAGCCCCCGGGCGAACGTCAGACCCGCCTTCTCGGAAATCTGGATCTGGTTCACGCCCTTCATATGATATTCCACCGGATCCTCGATGGTTATGATCTTTCGGATCGAGTCGTTGATCTCATTCAGTGCGGAATAGAGGGTGGTTGTTTTACCGCTTCCGGTGGGACCGGTGACCAGGATAATCCCGTGCGGCATTGCCAGCAGTTTGCGAAAGAGTTTTTCCTCGCGTTCCCCCATCTTCAGCTCCATCATCCCCCTGAGTGCGGAGTCCTGAGGAAGGAGCCTCATAACCACCGCCTCTCCGAAGAGCATGGGGATCAGTGAAACGCGGACGTCCACTTCACGATCGGAAATACGAACCTTTATCCGGCCATCCTGGGGCAGGCGTTTCTCGGCGATATCGAGATGGCTCAGGATCTTGACGCGGGATACGATGGCGGGCTGGAAACGCTTGATCTGCGACGGAACGGGCACATCCTGAAGAACGCCGTCGATGCGATAGCGGATCCGCAACTCATCCTCGTAGGGTTCCATGTGGATATCTGTGGCGCGGAGGGCAATGGCATCGGTCATGACCTGGTTGACAAACCGGATGATGGAAGCATCTTCCGCGGCCTCGTCCAGGTTGACGTCATCGTCGGGATTTTCATCGATGACCTGGATCGAGGCCTCCTCCTCGAGGGTATCCAGGGTATCGGCCCCCACACCGAGGTGTTTTTTCATCTCCCTGCCGATGGCTTCCGTGGGCGCCAGAACGGGAATCAGCTTCATCCCGGTCATTACACTGAGAGTATCCAGTCCCTCTGTGGCGAACAGCCGACTGGTGGCGATTTCGACTCCCAGGGGAGTCCGTCCAAGGGGAAGAATGCCCCGTTTCAGGAGGACGCGGGCGGGAAAGCGGGAGAGCAGTTCCCGGTCCGGCTCGATGTTCTCGAGTGGGGTGAACCTGAGCTGGTATTCCCCGGCCAGCCAGCTGAGGACCTCCTCCTCGGAGGGGGACGCCTCCGGATCGGGGTATCTGCGTTCCAGCAACTCGGCATCGGGGCCGCTCAGCTGTTTTGCCTTGACCATCTGTTGAAGGAATTCATTCATGGGTATTCCCGGTAAAGCGGGGAGTGGAGTGCGAGGATAAATCCTCGAAAGAAGGGCGGGGAACGCCCGTCAGTCGCATTCCCCGCCTTATCGTAGCTCAGTCGAGGATTCCCATCAGAACCAGATTGCCTTCCTGTTTGACCGTAAGGACTTTTTTCAGCTCCCCGCGAGCCTTTTTCAGGGACTGTTCCTTTTCCTCCCGTGCCTTTCGGAAGGCGTCCAGTTTGGCCTTGATATCCCCGGGTTTCGGATTTTCAGATTCGAGCGCGGTTTTCAAGGCTTCCGCGGCAGGATTCTGTTCCGGCTCGTCGCCCCTTCTCCTGCCGAAACCGACCATGCGTGTATTCGCCCGGGCATCCAGGACGTTTTTGACCAATGGACTGATCACGGTCCATTCCTCATCCGTGGAACCGAGGGTTTCCTTGATCCGCTCGAGCCACCTTTCCTGCATTCGGGATGGGTCGAATCGACGGCCGGGACCCCTTTCCCCACGGGATGATTGATCGTCTGGTTTCTCATCCCGGTCGGGTCGGGCCTTCTTGAGTTCCTTGAGGGTCACGGAGCCATCCTTGTCGGCATCCATCTGGCTGAAAATCTCACCAGGTCCCCTGAATTCATCGGATGAGATCTTTCCATCTTTATTTTCATCCATTCGATCAAGCATCTGCTGTGGATCCCGATCGCCCCTGGTACCACGGCGCCGGCCCTCTCTTGACCCGTCCTGGGCCGCAACCTGCATGAGGCATAATCCGAGAATCAGTGTTGCGAAAAGTGCGATAACCGACAAACGTCCTGTCTTTTTCATAAGACCATCCTCCCGAAAGGATATAAAATGTCGGAGAATCCCATAAGGGGATTTCCATTCTACATATTTAATAAGGAGCAATCATCATGCCAGGAGCAATCGTTGATAATACATACGGGGAGCGGGTCGGGCGCGCACGATGTTTCCACGGCAACCCGGGGGAATGCGCAAAATCTGCACAGGTGAGAGCGGCGGCTGGCGGCTGGCGGCTTGCGGCTGGCGGCTGGCGGCTGGCGGCTGGCGGCTGGCGGGGAATGGGGTTGTTCCAAGACATAGGTAACACTTTAGCTTCAAGACATGGGTAAGATTTTTGAAGTATTATAATTTCACATATGACGCCATGGGGCGATTTGGGAAATTCTTATTTCATCCGTTCCTTCTCTCAGACACTTTCGTCGCTTGTGTCTCTTCCGTCTCTTTGCGTGTTTTTATTATGATCGCAAAACGCACACATGTCTCTAAGTAAGGGTCTACTGACCCTTGTAAATAAAACGCACGGAATCCGAGTAGGCGCGGTATTCGAAATCCTCGTTCGGCACGGTCGTGCCGGGGCTTGCATGCAGGGTCACGCTTCCCTTTTCCGGGTTTTGACCCTTCTCGAACCGATACGTTCCCAGGGAGTGCCACTCTTTGTTATTGCGATCCGTCGTGCCCACGCGCCCTTTTTGAGGCAGGGGGATGGTTTTGTCACCGGCGGCATGTTTCACAACATAACGGGTGTCCGACGCGTTGGATCCGTATGAGAAGATGACAAGGACCTCGTACCGTCCGGTCTCTGGGAATTCGGGTGTGAATCGTGCCCAGGAGGGATCGGAGTCGCCGTATGTAAAGCGGGCCCCGTTCCCCATAACAAAGGGATCGTCCACCTTTGCGTAGCTGTTGGTGAAGTCTTCGGTTTCCTGGTAGAGGGGAGGAGGTGTGAGGTTCCCCATGGGATCGCGAACCTCGACGATGATTTCATCGCCCTCGCGAAGTCCCCTTTCGAGCGCGACATCCCGGGCCAGGTCGTGGCGGGCCCTCTCCAGGGTGAGATGGGTTATCACCAGGGGACCGGGCACCAGGTTGTCGTCGTCGGTCGGGATGTCGATTTCTGGTTTGGTGTAGAGCTCGTCCCGTGACATTTTACTCATCTTTTCCTCGAGGGAGCTGAGTAACGCATCCATTTTCGCGAGTTCCGCGTCCGTGGGATTTTTCTTGCCCCTGGCATAGGCGATCAGGCCGTTTATGAGGATTTTGTTTTCCTCCATGGTTGCGGTTTCGAGCAGATCCCCAAGCTCGGTGAGGGAATCCTCCGCATCGGAAGTTGCAACGCGCCAGGCCCTGCTGCGGATCAGGGCTTTGCGTTCTTCCGCTGAAACGCGCTCCAGAACAGGAGCCATGGGTGGGAGCGGCCCCGCCTGTGGGGCCTGGTACCAGAAGGCGACCGAGGAAAGGTTGTCCTCCCGGTCGTTTTCCGTGCCATGCTCGATGGAGACCTTGATTTTTTCGTGGAACGGAATGGGATCCAGGATGTGGAAACGATAAATGGTGCTCCTGAGTCCCGCGGCATTGTATCCCTCACAGATGCTCGAGCCGTGAAAGAGGCGGTCGTGCTCTCTCATTCCCCAGGCTTCGCAGAAGTAATCCTCGGTTCCGGTGCCGTGAAGGGGCTCGTTGTCGTCCACCTCGATCAGGTCGTCCCCTTCCCCCCACCAGTTGGGTTCCGTTGATTCGAAGTTCATGATGCACCCGAGGAAGGAACCCCTGCCGCGGGTTTTGAGGATGAGGTAATTTTCGGGGAAGTCGGCGGGATAGGCCTGGTTGTACCAGGCGTGGAAACGTTGCCTGGTGAGTGGGGGGCCATCCAGGGCGAGGTAGTCGATGTAGTAATAAAAGGCGGAGTGGGGTTGATCGCCTTCGTTGGTGGCCGTGATCAGGGCGCCGCTCGAGAAGGGCATTCGCCACCAGCAGTTGCGGGAGCGCCCGCGCGAGCTCACGGATATGGGCCAGGAATCCACTTCCGCCTCCATGGCGTGGCCTTCCGCGAAAAAATCGCCGTACGGCGCCTCCACGGCGGGGTATTCGTCCCCGTCCCAGTACATGCGAATCACCAGGGTGCGTCCGAAGGGGCCGGCGGCGTTTGTGGTGGACCAGATATGACGGATGATGCCCGGTCCCCTGATATCGGCGAGAACCACGGTTTCCCCTGGCATGATCTTGATCGCGTCCACGTTATGTCCGGTGCGGTCGTAGCTCGAAACGCGGGCGGCGTGACCCGGAAGTTCCCATCCGGGCATGGGAAAGGAGGGCAAATTCCGGATCGCCATCCCCCCGGGTGGATAGTTGTACTCCTGGTTATTGATGATGCAGCCGGATAGTGCGAGACATAAGAGAACGACCGAAAAAGAAGTGTAAAAAGCCTTCATTTCTCTCCCCCTCCATTTGAAAATGGTATGGTGCAAAAATGGGGAATGGGAACGGAAGAATCAAGGAAGAAATGGGGGGTCGGTGAGCGGGAAGCGGTGAGCGGGAAGCGGCTTTCCGTCTACGCTCCGGAGGGGGGATGGGAGGGGGATGGGGTCAGACTCCCCCACAGGCCCCGTAACGGTGAAGGTAGTTGTTAATAATGGATGCTGAAAAATATTCCGCTTCCCGCTTACCGCCAGCCGCAGGATGCAAGCCGCCAGCCGCAGGACGCAAGCCGCTATTCGGGGATGTAAAAACCGATGGGGGTGTTGAGGGTGTGGAGGATATGGGAATCGCCTTCCACAGGAAGCGGTTTGTAGTTCTCCCCGATCTCCTTTTTGATGGGAAGGAGCTTGCCGGTCTGGTTCATATCGAGAAGGACGAGGGGGACCTTTTTATCTCTGAGCTCGCGGGCAATGGCCAGGGCCTTTTTCACCCCCCCCCCGGGCTCGCGCTCCACCAGGGTTTCGTTCACGTACTTGATGGTCCAGATGTAATTTTCGGAATATTCCTCCACCACCCTTCTCCCGGTGATAAAGGCGTAATAGGGGGGCGCCAGGATGGGATCGCCGGGATTGGTGTGGGTGTCTATGATTTCCTTCACCCTTTCGACCTTTTTGCCGGACAGTTCGTAATTCACCTCGAAGAGGGTCATTCTGATATAGAAAAATCCGATGTAGAAATTCGCGCACAAAAGGAAGAGAAGGACCAGTGTGGCCGCTATCCGGGTCGTGTCGGAAAGACGCATGCGTTTGAAAAATCCTCCGAACTCCAGGGGCCCCCTCCAGAAAAGACCAGCCGCATATCCGAAAAAGAGCACCACGAACGGCTCGCCGATGGTGAAGATATATTCCATGGTGCCGCCCTTGGAAACGTAAATGATGGAGCAGAGGGAGAAAAAGGCGTACCAGCCGATGTACTCCCGCCGGGCGTCCCCCGCCTCACCAAGGACCAGGAAGAGAAAGAGCCCCGCCAGTCCGAACAGCACGTATCCCCCCTCCCAGGTCATGATGTCCTTGCCCTCGTTGACGATTTTACCCAGGGCATAGCTGAACACGCTCTCCCCCGAGATCTTCGGATTGGGAAAGGTCCCCACCTGGTTAAAGAACACGTTTTCGAGGTAATGTCCCCCGGTCACGATTTCCATGAGACCGACCCCGACGAGTCCGATGAGGAGCATGGTCAGGAAATACCGGAGGAAAAGCCGTCTTTTGCGAACCAGGAGAAAGAGGTTGCTGAAAAAGAGGTAGGGCACGGCGGTCATGTTGGTGAAGGCGGCCAGGGCCCCGATCGCGGCCGCCAGGATCGTTGATCCGGGTTTCAGATCGATGTAGAAATAAAACGAGGCAAGGAGGAAAAAGATGAGAAGCCCCTCGGACTGGTATCCCTGGGACCACCAGAATCCCACGGGAATAATCAGGTAGAAAAAGGCGGCGAAAAGGGCCTCCAGGTTTCTTCGAAACATCTTCCGTCCGATGAGAAAAATGACGGCCATGGTGGCGAGGTGGAGCAAAAGGCTGAAGGCGCGAACCGTGAAAAGCGGGCTTCCCAGAACACGACCGATCCGGATCAGGAGGGCCCCGATGTACAAATGACAAGGAGGCTGGGGGGCCATGATATCGCGATACAGCACAAGACCGTCCGCAATTCTCGATGAGATATACAGGTAATTGCCGTCGCCGAAATCGATGTATGCCTCGTTCCAGTGGGATACAACGAGGATGGCAAACAAAACCGCGAGCACGGCCAGGACGATCCATGCGGCACGGATAGGGATGTCTTTCCCGGGCTTTCCACCCAGTCGCTGAAACAGGCTGACTTTACTTCCCAACACGAATGAGTGTCCCCCCTTGAATGACGTACCGGACTTTCAGATCGTCATCTGTCAGGGTGAAATCGGCGCGGGATCCCGGCTTTGCCGATCCGATGTCGCGATCCATGCAAAGGGCCTCCGAAGGTGTGAGAGATGCCATTCGAAACACGCTTTCCAGCGGGATGCCGGCAAGCCGGTGCATTCGCCTTACAGCCTCGTCCATGAGAAGGGCGCTTCCGGCCAGGGTGCCGTCGGGGAGGCGGACTGCGCCGTTTTGAACCGTGATGAGACCTCCCACGCCCTGGATCTCGGTTCCCTCCTCCATGCCGCAGGGAGCGGTGGCGTCCGTGATGAGGCAGATCCGTTTCCCGCCCGCTGTTCGAAACAGGATACGAAGAACGGCGGGATGGATGTGAATGCCGTCGGGGATGAGCTGGAGAAAGACGTCGTCTCTTTCGAGGGCGGCCCCGACCAGGCCGGGATCGCGATGGTGCAGGGGCATCATGGCGTTGAAAAAGTGAGTGACGTGATTCGCCCCCATATCAAAGATCCCGGCTGCGGTTTCAAAGGAACATGTGGTATGCCCGAGTGAGACCACGATGCCCCTTTCGAGGGCCATGCGGATCACGTCGCCGGCGCCCTCGAGTTCGGGGGCCACAGTGATCATTTTAAGGCTTTCTCCCGTGATCTCGAGAACTTTTTGAAATTCCTCTTTGGATGGCGGCCGGAAATACCGGGAACCGAATCCGCCCTTTTTTTCCACGTTGAGGTAGGGGCCTTCGAGGTGGATCCCTATGATGGTTGCTCCGTCTGCTCCCTTACCCCCATCGTGCAGGGCATGGACGATTTCCCGAAGATGATCCAGTCCGCCCGGGCCGTTTTCAAACGTGGTTGTGGCAAGGAGGGAGGTGCACCCGCCCTGTTGGGCGACGCGCCGAATGGTTTGAATGGCCTGTGGGGTGGCATCGAGGAAATCGTTTCCGCCGCATCCCTGGATATGAAGGTCCACGAATCCCGGAACCGCGGTGCAATCGGTCAAGAAGCATTCCGCATCGGCATGTCCCGATTTGACGGAGGCGATCTTTCCATCCGCGATGTCAACCACGGCATCTGGAATGCACTCGTTTGGGGTGAAGAGTTTTTTGCAGAAGAATCGGTTTATCTTTTCCATGTTGCCCCCGGCTGAAACAAGAATGCATGTATTACGTCCTGAAGTCGGCTGGATGTCAATCCGAAAAGGACATAAGGAGATGAACCGGGAGGATGAGACATGATCGATATGCCATAATTTCCCAATAATAAGGAAGATTTCCTGCATTTTGAATGAATGATTGAATTCCCTTGAAATGGACTTAAATATAATGCTATTAAACACAAGTATCATGCTCGTAAGGAAGTTAAATGAAGCCGCGAGTTTACATCGAAACAACCGTTATCAGCTACCTTACAGCATGGCGCAGTCCACAGCTCATTATGGCTGCTCATCAGGAAGCCACAAGAAGTTGGTGGGATGATGATCGTCATAATTTCGATTTATTTGTTTCGGAAGCGGTTGTCCAAGAGGCGGCTGCTGGAGATGCCAAAGCCGCACACCGAAGACTCGAAGCCATAAGGGAAATCCCGGAACTGAAAATCACCAATGAGACTCTGCAGCTAGCCAAAATACTGATCTCTAAAGGACAAATACCAGAAAACGCCCGCGTTGATGCCCTACATATTGCAGTGGCAACAGTGAATGGAATAGACTATTTACTCACATGGAACTGCAGGCATATTGCCAACGCAACTTTTCAAAGGTCAATGCGCATGATCTGTGAAGAGGTTGGTTACACACTTCCGATCATTTGCACACCGCTGGAACTTATCGAGGAGCATTAACATGATAAACGATCCAATTGTTGAAGAAGTACGTAAGGCTCGAGAAGAATACGCAAGGCAGTTTAACTATGATATGGATGCCATCTGCGAGGATCTTAAAAATAAGCAGGAACAACCGGGAAAGAACCTCGTTTCATTTCCCCCAAAGCGGCCCAGGCCGGTTGGCAGATCAGCGTGAACGAAATGGGTTTTTCATCCTTCCATATCATATAATTTCCAATCAATGATGACTTGAACCCTCCAATCCCTTGAGATTTCCCTTGCGAAAAATAGTCCGAAAAGGTAACTTTCCATCATCTTTTTTATTTGAGTATAAAAACCGCTGGAGCATCCATGTTTTTCCATAGATTGTCTGTTACAACGATCTTGATTGGATTATTCCTGTTATTTCCCGTTTCACTCGTGGCGGACTTCGAGGTTCCGGAAAAACCGGAGTTCCTCTGGCAGAAAAAGGTCTCCCTCACCATTCCACACAATCCGCTCGTTATCGATATCGACGGGGACGGCAACCTGGATATCGTATGTTCCGATATCCGCGGGAGGCTCCTTGTTCTGGACGCGGCGACCGGCCGCGAGATCTGGGGGCTTCGTGTGGAATCGGATGCCAGCCTCACCCCGCCCGTGGTTGCGGATTTCCTCGGGGATGGAAGCATGGATATCGTGGTGGGAACGAGCAGCGGGCGTTTGTATCTCGTGGACGGGGCCCGGGGGAAACTGATCTCCCGGCACGAAGTCGGCAACAAGATGATCCTGTCCCCAAGCGTTATTCCCATGGCCAGGGAAGCGGATCACCCCCATGCGGGAGTCATCGTTATCGATAACAAGGGGAATATCATATACTTCACCTTTATCCGGATCTCGCTGGATGAACACCGGAGTTCCGAAGACCAGGGCCTCCCGGTTCGCGCCAGGGCGATCTGGAGCATTCCCTTAAGGGCTCACGTAATGGCCCCGGCCTCCATCGGTCATCTCACGGGACGTCAGACATTCAACATCGTGGTTGGAACCAGCACCGGAGATATCTGGATCCTGAACCGGGACGATCCCCGGGAACGGATCCATTTTGTCAATTTCGCCAACCGGGCCATCCGCACCATGCCCGGACTGGCCCAGTTGCAGGGGGATGATCGCAGGGAAATCGTTTACGGAGACCTGGAGGCAAACCTCAACGCCCTCTATTACACGAACGGCGAGTTTCGAAGGATCTGGGAGGAAGACAAGGCCCTTTACGAATCGCCGCATGAATGCATGATCTTCCACGATCTGAACGCCGATGGAATCCAGGATATTATCGCGATAACGGACAGTTACCTTTTCGGTTTTGACGGGGCCACGGGGGGCGACTTATGGAAGGAGAACAAGCTGTTCATACCTTTCGACATCAACAGCGAACCTGCGTTTATAAAGGGTGAATCGAGCTCCTTTATGCTGTTCGGCGACATCCGGGGCGCCTGTTACATGATGGACGTTCAAAAAGGGACCACTCCAAAATTCACCCTGCTGGAAAGAAGATTCGTCAAGACTCCAGTGGTCTTTAACGCGGGAAAGAATAAGGAGACTCATGTTCTCCTGGTTTCCGAGGATAATTCCCATCTCCAGGTGTTGAGGCTGAACCTCCCGATGGAACCCGGAACCATCAGCTGGCAATGCCAGGGTGGAAACCAGTTTCACACGGGCGGCATCGATCCCGTGTATCATGAATTCATGAATAAACAGCTGGAATACTTAAAGGAGCGGGTGAGCAGGAACCTCGAGGAGGCAAAAAAGGCCCACGAGTCCGAAAACTGGAGACTGGCACTTTTAAAGACGGGTTCCGTACTGGACGTTCAACCGGGGAATCGACAGGCCCGGAAAATTCATTTCATCGCCTATGTCCGCCATAACCTGATCACCCTGATCTTATCCACCCTCCTGGCCCTTGCGATCATCACCCTGATTGCGATCAAGGTTTACCGGCTCGTGGTGACCCTCCGGCTGATCGCGATGGCCCAGGATCTGGCGGAAAAGAATCAACTCCAGAAGGCGGCGGAATGCTACCGGAAGGTACTCGAGAAAAATCCGAACAACCGGGGCGTGACCAGGGCCCTGGGTCACGTGCTCGCCAGGCTCGGGGAATTCGGAAGGGAAACCATCTGTATTTATGAAACCACCTTCCGGATGGAACCGGAGAACCCGGAGAGCATCAAGGCCCTGTCCCAGGCCTACCGGCATTCCGAGATCCTCGAGGACAAGGCCCTGGATATCTACAGAAAGTGCATTACGCTCGTGGACGATCCCTCCGGTTACGAGCTCCTGATCGGCAGGATTTATTACCGAAAAGGCCTTTACGAGCAGGCGGGAAAACACATTCGCCGGGCTCTCCGGGGCGGGCAAACGAATATCGACACCTACATCTGCCTGGCCGATATTTACCTCGCCATGAATTATCATACCCGCAAGGCACTGCCCATTTTCCAGAAGGTATACGAAAAAAAGCGCCAGGATAAGCAATTCCTGGAGGCCATGTGTGAAGGCTATGTGGACGCCAAGATAACGGACGACTCCCATGTGAAGGAAGTCTGCCTGGCGGTTATAGAAAACAACCCGGACTATCTTCCGGCTCATATTCATATGGCCAAGATCTGCATCCAGGAAAACGACAGCGCCGGAGCGGCCAGACATGCCGGACGCATCCTCGAGATCGATCCGGAAAACCGGGAAGGCCTCCTGCTTCAGAGCCAGTACTATCTCATGGAAAACAGGCGTGATCCCGAGGCCCTGGAACTCTACAGGAAAACATTGAAACACTTCCCCGAAGACCGGGAAATCCTGAAAATCATCTCCCATATCTATTACCGTTCCCACCGGTACGATCAGGAGGCGGAAGAGATTTATCACAGGGCACTGGAACACAATCCCTCCGACGTCCCCATTTTGCTCGCCCTGGCCAACCTGGCCCAGAAAAAAGAGAACTCCGAGCTCGCCATATCCACGATCGAGAAACTGATCGACCTGGGGCAGTATACAAATGAACTCCTGCTTCAACTGGCGGAGGCGTACCGGTTACGGCATTATACAAAACCCCGTGCGGAAAAGGTTTACCTCACGGCCCTCAAGACCCATCCCGACGACGCGGATTTCATCACCCTTCTGGCCGAAATGTACCTCGGGGAGTCCAAAACCGATGCCTCGTCCATGCGGGCCTATGAAAAGGCGCTGAAGCTGGATAACACCAGGGAGGACATCGGTCGCCAGCTCATTCGGACCTACCTGGCCAACAAGAGGTTCGAATCCGCCTCGCGACTCAGCCGGTATCTCCTTCAAAGAATCCCGGACAATGAGGAGATAAAGAGGCTCATGGCCCATGCGGATCTTCAGTGCAACAAGCTGGATGAAGCCATCGCGGAATATCAATCCATTATCGAACGCAACCCGAACGATACCGAGGCCCTGGTTAACATCGCCCTTGCCTATGCCCAGAAAAAGCTGACCACCCAGACCGCGGCTGAGGTTTACCAGAAGGCCCTCAGGATCTCTCCGGATAACGAGGCCCTGCATCGGATCATGGCCAGTTTCCTGATCTCCAGCGGCCAGCTCTCGAGGGGCCTGGAGGAATTCGACCGGGCCATCACCGCTTCGGAAAACGCCCGGGATTCCGTGATCGAGGATCTCATGGGGCTCCTCTCGGAAAACCCTGAAAGCCTCGAGATCCGGTGGTACACCTGCGACCGCATGATCGAAAGCGGACGTCTCAGGGAAGCCATGGAACAGCTCCAGGTGATCTTCGAAACCGATCCCTCACAGGTTCAAAAGATCCTTCCCTACTATCGCAAGATCCTGGAACAGGACGTTCAAAACGCCATCGCCCACCTCCGTTACGGAATGTTCCTCAAGATCATCGGCCATACGGAAGAAGCCCGCCAGGCCATGGAACAGGCTTACCGCCTGATGCCCAACAGCCCGGAAATCCAGGCGGAAGTGGCCGAGCTGTACGAATTCCTCCTGGAGGAATCGGAGGATATCGAGATCCGCTTTCAACTGGGCAAACTCTACATGGTGACCCGTCAATACGACCAGGCGATCAGTTGTTTCCAGAAAACCGCACAGGATTTCCGCTGGGAAAACGATTCCGTCAAATACCTCGGTCAGTGCTTTGTTCAGAAAGGCATGCTGGATCTGGCCCTACAGGAGTTCAAAAAGATCTCCATCGACGACGATCTCAAG
>Ga0272442_10002512_pt1 | contig 26538 bp, 23 predicted proteins | sample SSMForm2O_FD_200262 | JGI IMG/M metagenome (GOLD analysis project Ga0272442, IMG submission 200262) | Marine sediment archaeal communities from Little Sippewissett salt marsh, Falmouth, MA, United States - SSM-Form-2O | ecosystem: Environmental > Aquatic > Marine > Wetlands > Sediment ... | reverse complement strand
CGTCCAGCCCCTCAAGGCCTTCATGCTCACCCACACCCAGGACCGCGACCTCGAGCTCTTCCTGCGTCTCGGGAAGCAGGAGGTGCCCGAGACGCGCATGGAGACGCCGCTGATGACGGTCGTGCCGGCCTTCGTCATCAGCGAGCTCAAGCGGGCCTTCCAGATCGGCTTCGTGCTCTACGTGCCCTTCCTGATCATCGACATGGTGGTGGCCTCCATCCTCATGAGCATGGGCATGATGATGCTGCCGCCGGTGATGATATCGCTGCCCTTCAAGGTCCTGCTCTTCGTCCTCGTGGATGGCTGGAACCTCGTCGTGCGCAGCCTGATGGGATCCTTCACCTAGGAGGCGGGCGTGACCGAACAGCTCATCCTCGACATCGGCCGCGAGGCGCTCATGACGACGCTGATGGTGGCGGGGCCCATGCTGGCGGCGGCCCTGCTCATCGGCCTCGGCATCAGCATCTTCCAGGCCGTGACCCAGATCAACGAGATGACCATGACCTTCGTGCCCAAGATCGTCGGCGTGCTGGTGGCGGGGCTGGTGGCCCTGCCCTGGGTCATCGAGATCATGACGGGCTTCACCAAGCGCCTCTACGCGCTGATCGCGGGCATCTAGGAGGGACGTGAACTGGCCCTTGCTCGAGACGGGCGCCCTGGTGCTCTTCCTCCTCGTCCTGGCGCGGACGACGGCCTTCTTCGCCGTCTTCCCCGTGCTGGGCGACGCCACCGTGCCCGCGCGGATCAAGGCCGGCGCGGCCGCCGTGGTCTCGGTCCTCGTCTTCGGGGCCCTGCCGCCCTTGGCCCAGATCCCGGCCAGCGGCCTGGCCCTGGGGCTGATGGTCGCCCGCGAGGCGCTGGCCGGCCTGCTGCTGGGCACCGTGGTGCGCTTCGTCTTCATGGCGGCCCAGTTCGCGGGGCAGGCCATCGGCGTGCAGATGGGCCTCGCGGCCGCGAGCCTCTTCGATCCCAGCACCCGCGAGACCGTGACGGTCAGCGGGCGCCTCTACCATCTGCTGGCCGTGCTGCTCTTTCTGGGTCTCGACCTGCACCACCCCTTCCTGGCGGGCCTGGGCACCTCCTTCGAGGTCCTCCCCGCCGGCGGCGACATCCTGGTGGGCGCCGGGGCCGTCCAGTGGGCCCGCCTGTCGGGGCAGGTGCTCCTGCTGGCCCTGCGCCTGAGCCTGCCCGTGGTCGGCACCCTGCTGGTGCTGGACGTGGCCCTGGGCTTCCTGGCGCGCATCGTGCCGCAGATGAACATCTTCCTGGTCGGCTTCCCCCTCAAGATCGGCGTGGGGATCGCCGCCCTGGCCCTGGGCGTGGGCGCGGGCGGCCGCCTGCTCCGCGACGCCCTCGAACGACTCGTGCTGGATTTCCACTCCGTGATGAGCTGGATGGCGTGACATGGCCGATACCGGCGGACAGGAAAAGACAGAACTCGCGACCCAGCGCCGGCGCCGGGAGGCCCGCAAGAAGGGCCAGGTGGCGCGCAGCGTCGAGCTCTCCAGCTTCCTGCTGCTGCTGGCGGGAGTGCTGGGGCTCGCCGCCCTGGCCCCGGGCCTGTGCCGAGGCCTGGTGGGTCTGGTGACGGGCAGCATCGACACCGCCTTCGCCGCCAGCGTCACCGTGGAGACGCTGCCGCGCCTGAGCCGACTCTGGGTGGGCGAGAGCCTGCGCATGGTGATGCCCCTGTGGATCATGCTGCTCCTGGTGGGCGCGGGGGCGGCCGTGGCCCAGGTGGGCTTCCAGGTCAACGGCGAGCTGCTGGCGCCCAAGCCCGAACGCATCAACCCCGTCAGCGGCTTCAAGCGAATCTTCAGCAAGCGGAGCGGCTTCGAGCTGCTCAAGAGCCTCTTGAAGATGGCGCTGCTGATGCTCATCACCTGGATCACGCTGCGGGGCGAGGCCCGGACGCTGATGGGCCTGTCGGATCTGCCCCTGGCGCCCGCCCTGTCGGTGGTGGGGGGCATCACCCTCAAGCTGGCCGGACGGCTCATCCTGCTGATGGTGGTCCTGGCCCTGGCCGACTACGCCTTCCAGCGCTGGCAGCACGAGAAGGACATCATGATGACGCGCCAGGAGCTGAAGGAGGAGTACAAGGAAACCGAGGGCGACCCCATCCTGCGCTCCCGGGTGCGCGCCCTGCAGCGGGAGATCGCCGTCAGCCGCATGATGGAGGACGTCAAGCGCTCCGACGTGGTGGTGACCAACCCGACCCACTTCGCCGTCGCCCTGGCCTACGAGGACGGCATGGCGGCGCCGACGGTGACGGCCAAGGGCGCCGACCGCGTTGCCGAGCGCATCAAGGAGGTGGCGCGCGAGCACGACGTGCCGGTGGTGGAGAACCCGCCCCTGGCCCGCGCGCTGCACGCCGAGTGCAAGCTGGGGCAGATGATCCCCCTCAAGTTCTTCCAGGCCGTGGCGGAGCTCCTGGCCCACGTCTACCAGATCCGCCGCGGCGCCGCCGGGGGTCGGTAGGCCATGGCCGACGCGAGCACCGGGCAGCGCCTCGACCGCATCCTGAGCGGGAACGCCAACGCCCTGGTGGGCGTGGCGCTCATCGGCATCCTCAGCGTCATGGTCCTCCTGCTGCCGCCCGGCTTCCTGGACCTGCTGCTGTCGTTCAACATCACCTTCGCGCTGATCATCCTGATGGTGACCTTCTACGTGAAGGATCCCCTGCACTTCAACGTCTTCCCGACGCTGCTGCTCTTCCTGACGCTCTTCCGCCTGGCCCTGAACGTGGCCTCGACGCGCCTGATCCTGCTGCAGGGCTACGCGGGCAAGGTCATCGACGCCTTCGGCGACTTCGTGGTGGGGGGCAACGCCGTCGTCGGCATGGTGGTCTTTCTCATCCTGGTGGTGATCCAGTTCATCGTTATCACCAAGGGCGCGGGCCGCGTGGCCGAGGTGGCGGCGCGTTTCACCCTGGACGCCATGCCCGGCAAGCAGATGGCCATCGACGCCGATCTCAACGCCGGCCTGATCGATGAGCGCGAGGCGAAGACGCGCCGCGAGCGCATCAGCGATGAGGCCGACTTCTTCGGCGCCATGGACGGCGCGAGCAAGTTCGTGCGCGGCGACGCCATCGCCGGCATCATCATCACCGTCATCAACATCCTGGGCGGCTTCATCATCGGCGTTGCCCAGCGCGGCCTCAGCTTCGGCGAGGCCCTGCAGACCTACACCCTGCTCACCGTGGGCGACGGCCTGGTGAGCCAGGTGCCGGCGCTTATCATCTCCGTGAGCGCGGGCGTGGTGGTCACGCGCGGCCGCAGCGAGCAGGAGCTGGGGCAGGACTTCATCACGCAGATCTTCGGGCACAGCAAGGCCCTGGCCATCGCCGCGGCGGCGCTGCTGCTCATGGGCTTCATGCCCGGCCTGCCCAACGTGCCCTTCCTGTTGCTGGGCGCCGTGACGGGGGCGGCCGCCTTCCAGCTGCGGAGCCGCGACCGGCGGCAGGCCGCCGAGGCGACGGAGGCGGAGGAGGCCGCGGCACCGCCCGCCGATCCCCTGGAGGATCCCTCGCTCTTCCAGGTGGACCGCCTGGAGCTGGAGATCGGCTACGGGCTCATCCCCCTGGCCGACACCAAGCGGCGCGGGAACCTCATGGAGCGGGTGACGGGCGTGCGGAGGCAGATGGCCGGCGAGCTGGGCCTCTACGTGAGCCCGGTGCGCATCCGCGACAACATCAACCTCAAGCCCAACGAGTACGCCATCAAGCTCAAGGGCGTCGACCTCGAACGCGGCGAGATCCTCCCCGGCCACCGCCTCTGCATCGCGCCGGCCGAGGACCGCGCGGGCCTGCCGGGCATCGAGACCGAGGAGCCCGCCTTCGGCCTGCCGGCCCTCTGGGTGCCCGAGGCCGAAGCCGAGACGGCGGCCAGCCGCGGCCTGACGCTGGTCGAGCCCGCGGCCGTGATCTCCACCCACCTGTCCGAGCTGGTGCGGCGCCACGCGGACGAGGTCATGAGCCGCGAGGACGTCAAGCACCTCGTCGACGGCGTGAAGCAGGTGGCGCCGGCCCTGGTCAGCGAGCTGGTGCCAGCCAAGCTGACGCTGGGCTTCCTGCAGGCCGTCCTGGCCAACCTGCTCCACGAGAGGGTTCCCGTGCGCGACATGGTGACCATCATCGAGACGGCGGGCGACGCGGCGGAGCAGAGCAACAGCCCGGACTACGTCGCCGAGAAGGTGCGCGAGGCCCTCGGCCGCGCCATCGTGCGCGAGCTGGTCGACGAGCGCGGCGCCCTCGCCGTGCTCACCGCCGATCACGAGGTGGAGCAGCTCTTCATGGACGCGCTCCAGCAGTACGGCGAGACGGGCGGGATCTTCCTGCCCCCCGACGCGGCCGAGCGCTTCAACGCGCGGCTGCGGGAGGAGGTGGAGCGCGTCGCCCAGCGCGGACACCAGCCGGTGGTGCTGGTGGCGAGCCCCATCCGCCTGGTTTTCAAGCGCTACACGGATTCACTGGTTCCCGGACTGACGGTGCTGGCCTTCGGCGAGGTGCCCGTGGGCACCGAGGTCAGCGCCCTGGGGATGGTCACCCTCGCGGAGCGAGACTAGGAGGCTGCCGTGACCAAGCAGATCATCGTTGCGCCCGACGTGCGGACCGCCATGCGCGAGGTCAAGGAGCGCTACGGCGAGGACGCCCTGATCCTGGACACGCGCACCCGGCGCAGCCGGGAGCCCGGCTCGTTGCAGGGCGCGCGCGTGGTGGAGGTCACCGTGGGCCTGGAGGGACCGGAGGCGTCGGCGGACGCACCGCGCTCGGTGGCCGGCGAGCTGAAGCGCCTGGAGGAACTCCTGGCGGAACTCGAGGCCCGCGAGGCTTCCCTGCGCGCCCGCGAGGCCGCCGCCGGGGACGGCGCGCCGGTGCCGGCCTATCCCCTGGACGAGGTGCTGGAGGGGCTGGGCGTCTCGGCGGCCACGCGACGCCGTCTGGCCGAGGACCACGAGATGGAGGTCCCCCAGGTGGACCAGGCCGACGCGTCGCGCGCGCGCGAGCGGCTGGCCGGATGGATCCGCTGCGTGGAAGCCATGGACCTGGCGGACCTGCGCGGCCGCCACGTCCTCCTGGGCCGTCCCGGCTCGGGCCGGAGCACCCTGGCCATGAAGCTGGCCGCCCGCGCGGCGCGGGCGGGCGTGGACATCCTGCTCGTCGCCCACGCGCCGGCGCATCCCGGCGAGGCCCTGCGCCTGGAGCGGGCCGCCGGGGAGGCCGGCTACGCCGCCCGCCTGACGGCGGACGCCGAGGAACTCCTGGCGGCGCTGGCCGGGGCCGGCGACCGGGAGCTGGTCCTCGTGGACATGCCGCCGCTGGACGCGGACCAGTGGGAGCTCCTGAGCCGCGCCGAGGCCGTGCTGGCGGGCGAGCCGTTGCTCCGACATCTGGTCGTGCCCGCCGACGGCGGCTGGCGCGGCCTGGAGACGGCCGCGGGCCGCTGCGACTTCCTGGCCGTCAGCCGGGGCGACCTGGGGGCGCCCCTCGCGCCCTGCCTGGACCTGGCGGCGGCCGGCGACTTCGCGACGACCTTCGTCGGCGAGGGTCCCGGCGCGGACGGTCCCCTCTCCCTGGCCCAGGCGCCGGCGCTGCTGGCGGACCTGGAGCGGTCGCGCGCCTCCCAGGCGCGTAGGGCCGGGGCCGGGAGGGCGCCGTGAGCCTCCTGCAGCGCCTGAGTCTGCTGGGCGCCATGCTCACCTTCGTCGTCGGGGCCTGGCGGGGCTGGTCCCTGCCGCAATCCCTGGAGCGGGCGCTCCTCGCCTACGTGGCCCTCTTCGGCGTGCAGGTGCTCTTTCTCATGGCCCTGGTCCGGCTCAGCCGGAGGCGTCCCCGTGGCGGCTGACGGGTGGCATGGATGGTGCAAGGAAGCGCCGGAGTGATCCGGATTTCATCAGCCGTATTGAGAAACAACGGGAGAGGTCACGCCTAAGTTGGAAGAATCGCGTACTTTATGGGATGTTTTCCGTAGAGAGCGTTCGTCCCGTTCGCGCGAGAAGCTGATCCTGCACTACCTCGGCCTGGTCAAGTACGTTGCAGGACGCCTCGCGGCGGGACTGCCGGATTCCGTGGACATGGACGACCTGGTGGGGGCGGGCATGCTCGGCCTCATGAAGGCCGTGGAAGCCTTCGACCCCGCCAAGGAAGTGAAGTTCGAGACCTACTCGCTGCCGCGGATCCGGGGCGCCATGCTGGACGAGCTGCGCAACCAGGACTGGTTCCCGCGCTCGGTGCGGCGCAAGGCGCGGCGCATCGACGCCGCGACCAGCGAGCTCGAGTCGTCGCTGGGCCGTTCCCCGCGCGACGCCGAGCTGGCCAAGCACATGCGGCTGGACCTGGGGGAGTTCTACCGACTCGTGGGGGAGGTCTCCCACTCGAGCCTCCTGTCCATGGAGGAGGAGCTGCGCGTGGGGCGCGACGGCAACTACACCTCCGTGCGCGACATCCTCTCGGACCTGCGCGAGCCCTCCGCCCACGACCAGCTCGCCGAGAAGGAGCTGCGTGCCATCGTCGAGGACACCCTGGTGGACCTCGACCACAAGGAGCGGCTGGTCCTGACGCTCTACTACTTCGAGGAGCTGACCCTCGCCGAGATCGGCGAGGTGCTGGGGGTGAGCGAGAGCCGGGTCTGCCAGATCCACGGCAAGGCCATCCAGCGCCTGAAGATGCGCGTGCGGGCACGGACCCGGGAGAATCCGCTGCCGATGCATCGGCTCAAGCGAAGGCGGGTCGTGAGCCGGAGCTGAGCCGCACCCGGGAGGGGGGCGATGGAAGAGATTCGAAAGATTCCCAGTGCCGTCACCACCCCGCAGCCCGTAGGCAGCAGCCACAGCAAGAAGCCCGGCGAGAACCGGGACGAGTTCCGGGACGTCCTCGAGCGCGAGCAGCGCCGGCCGGAGCCGCCCGAGCCGCCGGCGGAGCCCGAGAGCGAGTCCGGGGAGACCGAAGCGCCGGACGAGGAGAGGCCGGCCGGCGTCGAGGCGGACCGCGAGCTGGGAAGGCTCCTGGACCGCCGAGCCTGAAGCAGCGGGGAGAAGCCGATGCTGGAGTTCTGGGAGAGCGTTATGGAATCGCTGCGGGCCGGCGGCGGCGTCGTGCCCGCCCTGGAGGCGGCCCTGCTGGGCACGTTGGCCCTGCTGCTGCTCAGGCGGCGGCGGGCCGCACGAAAGCCGGCGCGGCACGGACGGACCGTGGCCCGACCCGCGGCCGGCCCCGCACCCGAGGCGCCGCGGGCCATGGCCGCGGCGGCCGGCGCGGCCGGCGGCGGCCAGGCGGCCGCCTGCCCCGGATCCATCAGCCGGCGCATCGACGCCCTGGCGGAACGAATGAGTAGAGAGGAGCGCTGATAATCGTGGCTGACAAGATCGAGAAGCTGCTGGTGCGGGTGGGCAAGCTGCCCACCATGCCCCATGTCGCCGCCAAGACCCTGGAGCTGGTGGGAAATCCCGAGACCACCACCAAGCAGCTCCAGGGGGTCATCGACAGCGACCAGGTGCTGGCCATGCGAATCCTCAAGGTGGCCAACAGCGCCCTCTACGCCCTGCCGCGCAAGGTGAAGGTCCTCAGCGAGGCCATCGTCATGCTGGGTTTCAACCACATCCGCAGCCTCGTCCTCGCCGAGGCCATCCAGAACCTCTTCAAGGGGAAGGGCAAGCGGGGCGACCTGCTCGAGTCCCTGCTCTGGGAGCACTCGGTGGGGGCGGCCTTCGCGGCCAAGTGCCTGGCCCAGCTCACGCAGCCTAGCCTGAGCGAGCAGGCCTTCGTCGGCGCCCTCATCCACGACATCGGCAAGCTGATCCTGCTCCAGGGCGATCCCAAGGCCTACCAGGAGATCATCCAGAGCATCTACAACGAGTACCAGCCCTTCACACCCCTCGAGCGGGAGGAGTTCGGCCTCGGCCACGCCGAGGTGGGGGCCACCCTGGCCGAGCGCTGGAACCTGGACGAGCAGCTCACCATCGCCATCCGCACGCACCACGAGGAGGACGAGCCCGGCGCCGACGAGCTCTGCGAGCTGGTGCGCCTGGGCAACGCCATGTCCTGGAAGGCCGAGTGGGGCTTCCGCAAGGAGCCCGACCTCGTCCTGGCCGATCACCCCGCCGCCCAGCGGCTGGGCATCGGCGCGGACAAGCTGGAAGAGGCCCTCGAACGGGCCGGCGAGCTGATGGTCTCCGAGCGCGAGACCTTTGGCATCCCCAGCCTCAACCGGAGCCGCCATCCAGCGCCCGACAAGGTGCCGACGCCTTCTTGACATCGCCCCGGGGAGCGCTCTAGTCTGGTGCCAGCTTGACAGCTTCCACCAGAATCGCTTTCGACACAGGCGATTGAGACTGCCCTGAAGGCATGAGCGAATCCGTTTTCATCGTGAGCCGCGAACCGGCCCTCCTGGAGCCCGTCCGCTCGTGGGGCAAGCTCGAGGACGCGCCCCTCATTCCCTTCGACACTCTTCAGGACGCCTACGGCCAGCTCGAGGCCTACGTGCCGCTCATCCTCATCGTGGACCGCCGCAGCGAGTCCGGCTCGGTGCTGGGCCTACTGCGCAAGGCCCGCCGCCGCTTTCCCCAGCTGGAGATCATCCTCATCGAGAGCGAGCGCTCGCCGCGCGTGCGCGAGGCGGAGCGCCAGGCCGGCGTCGACCGCTTCATCGACCTGCCCCTGTCGGACCACGACTTCAAGCTCCTGCTGGGGCGGCGCATACGCCTGCGGCGCTTCCGCAGCATCGTCCGCATGGTGGGCAAGAGCGAGGCGCTGGAGCAGATCTACGAGATGATCCTCCACATCGCGCCCACGGACATCAGCGTGCTCATCACCGGCGAGAGCGGCACCGGCAAGGAACTCATCGCGGAGACCATCCACCGCGGCAGCCGCCGCGCCGACCAGCCCTTCCTGGCCCTCAACTGCGGCGCCCTGCCCGAGGGCACCCTGGAGAGCGAGCTCTTCGGCCACGAGAAGGGCTCCTTCACCGGCGCCGTGGGCTCCCATGCCGGGCACTTCGAGCGGGCCGACGGCGGCACGCTCTTCCTGGACGAGATCGGCGAGCTGAGCCATCACATCCAGATCCGGCTGCTCCGGGTGCTGGAGACGGGCGAGTACCTGCGCATGGGGGGCACGCACATACGCCAGGCCGACGTGCGCCTGGTGGCCGCCACCAACCGGGACCTGGATCTCGAGGTGCGGGAGGGGCGCTTCCGGCGGGACCTGCTGCACCGCATCAAGGTCTTCGAGATCAACGTGCCGCCGCTGCGGGAGCGGCCCGAGGACGTGCCGCTCCTGGTGGAGCACTTCCTGCGCGAGCTGCACGAGCGCGAGGACACGCCCCTGTTCGGCGTGGATCCCGAGCTGATGGAGGTGCTGGCGCGCGCCCCCTGGCCGGGGAACGTCCGCGAGCTGCGCAACGCCGTCCAGCGCATGGGCATCATGGCCGAGGGCCCGCGACTGACCCTGCGCGACCTCCCGCCCGAGCTGCTGCGCGCGGAGGACGAGCCCGCCCCCAACCTGCCCGTGCCCCTGAACCTGCGGCCCGAGGAGGCCGAGCGCGAGCTGCTCTACCGCTCGCTGCTGGCCCTGCGCGAAGAGGTGCACGAGGCGCTGGAAATACTGCGCGGCTTCAGGGATCAGCTGGAGATGGGGGAGGGCGTCGAGACCGGCGGGCGCTTCGCCGTCCATCCGGTGGGCCGCGATCTGAGCCGCGAGGAGGAACACGGCAGCATCGCCGACATGGAGCGGCGGCTCATCGTCCAGGCCCTCGAGGAAAGCCGCGGGCACCGGCGGCGCGCGGCGCGGCAGCTGGGGATCAGCGAGCGGACCCTCTACCGCAAGCTGAAGGAGTACGGCCTGCGATGACGGTCCTTTTCCCTGGCATCGGCGTCGTAATGCCCTTATCATTCAACACGTCTCGCCCCATGCCACCCCTTGCCAACCCAGACCGCGACCCGAAGCCCCGGTGGTTTTCATGAGACTGCGCATCGTCCTCACGCTGCCCCTGCTCGCCGCCCTCGCGGCCGGCCTGCCGGCCGGCGCGTCGGCCACCAAGTACGCGGCCGACTTCATGACCAAGGGACCCGGCGCGCGGCCGCTGGCCATGGGGGGCGCCTTCACTGCCGTCGCCGACGACGCCAACGCCCTCTTCTACAATCCGGGCGCGCTGGCGGCCCTCTCCGGCAGCGGCCTCAGCCTCATGCACGCGGAGCGCTTCGGCGGGCTGGTCCAGGTGGACCACGCCGGCTTCCACCGGGCGGTGGAGTTCTACGGGCGCAGCGCCAGCGTGGGCATCTCCGTGCTGCGCGTGGGCGTGGACGACATCGTCTTCACCGGCGACCCCGAGGAGCACGGCTGGGTGCCCCAGGACGAGGACGACGAGTTCGGCCCCGAGGACCTGGATCAGATCGACATCGACCCCTCGCTCTTCCGCACCGAGAGCGATCAGGAGTGGGCCGTCCTCGGGGTCTACGCGTCGCGCTGGCGCGGCTGGCACCTGGGCGGCACGGTGAAGATCATCTACCAGTCCGTGGGCAGCTACAACAGCTTCGGCTTCGGCCTGGACGCCGGCTTGCTCAGCCCGCCGCTGGCGGGCGGCCTGCGCGCCGGCCTCAAGCTGCAGGACGTCACGGGCACCTACATCTCCTGGAGCACCGGCGTCTCGGAGAAGCTGCCGCCCTCGCTGCGGCCGGGCCTGTCCTGGCAGCGCGACCTGCCGGGCCTGCGCGCGCGGGTGCTCCTGGCCGCCGACGCCGAGGTGCGCTTCGAGAACTACCAGGAGGCGTCGGTGTGGCACGCCGGCAGCATGAGCGTCGATCCCCACCTGGGGCTCGAGCTCTGGCTGCTGGAGGCGGTGGCCCTGCGCCTGGGCCTGGACGGGGAGGACTGGACCGCCGGCGGCGGCCTGCGCCTCGGCGGCGAGCGGGGCCTGCTGCCCTGGAACGCCCTGCGCGACCTCTCCCTCGACTACGGCTTCGGCAGCCACGACGTGCTGGACGGCAGCCACCGCGTGGGCCTGAGCGCACGCTTCTGAGACGCGCCCCTGCGGGCGTCCGGATGGATCCGTGAGGGAGGAGCATGGATCGGGTCCTGACGATGATCCTGGCCGGCGGCAGCCCCGACGCCTTGGGGGTGCTCGGCCGCCATCGCGCCAAGACGGCGGTGCCCTTCGGCGGGCGCTACCGACTCATCGATTTTTCCCTGAGCAACTGCGTCAACTCCGGCCTGCGCCGGATCTACATCCTCACCCAGTACAACCCGCGCAGCCTGCGCCGGCACATCCGCCTGGGGCGGCCCTGGGACCTCGACCGCAGCGAGGGGGGCGTGCGCGTGCTGCTGCCCTACTCGGGGGCCCACCGGACCTCGTGGTTCCGCGGCACGGCCGACGCGCTGATCCAGAACCTCGACCTGATCCGCCGCAGCCGCAGCCGCTACGTGCTCATCCTCAGCGGCGACCACATCTACAAGATGGACTACCGCGAGCTCTTCCACCGTCACGTGGTGACGGGCGCCACCGTCACCCTCGCCACGCGGCCCTCGCGGCCCGGAGACGGACGCCGCTTCGGCATGCTGGAGCTGGACGGGCACGGCGAGGTGCGGGCCTTCCATGAGAAGCCGGGCGACGAGCGCGGCAGCGACACGAGCCTGGGCATCTACCTCTGCGAGCGCGAGTACCTGGTGGACCGCCTCGAGGCCCTGGCGCGCGAGGACCGCACCGACCTCGTCAACGACCTCATCATCCCGGCGGTGGGACGCGAGCGCATCGCCACCTACCGCTTCGACGGCTACTGGGAGGACGCGGGGGATCTGAACGCCTACTACCGGGCCAACCTGCTCCTGGTGGACGCGAACCCGCCGCTCGTGCTCGACGATCCCGGCTGGCCCATCTTCACGCGCGTCGAGACCATGACGCCGGCCTGGCTGGCGCCGGGGAGCCAGGCCACCTACAGCCTCCTGGGCGCCGGCTGCCGCATCGCCGGCCAGGTGCACGGCTCGGTGCTCTTTCCCCGCGTGACCGTGGCGGCCGGCGCGCGCGTGGAGAACGCCGTGCTGTTCACCGGCTGCCACGTGGAGGAAGGCGCCTGGGTGCATCAGGCCATCCTCGACAAGAACGTACGCGTGGGGGCGGGGGCCCGCCTCTCCGGCGGCGACGGCCTGGCCGTCCTGGGCAAGGGCATCGAGGTGGCGCCCGGCGCCGAGCAGATCGGGCCGCGCGAGGAGCCGCAGCTTCGCAGCCAGGAGACGCGCGCATGAACCTGAGGCCCTACGGCTCCACCTCCGTGCTCATCCTGGCGGGCGGCCGCGGCGAGCGGCTGGACCTGCTCACGCGACTGCGCGCCAAGCCGGCCGTGCCCTTCGGCGGCGGCTTCCGCATCATCGACTTCGTGCTCTCGAACTGCTTCCACGCGGGGCTCGGCGAGGTCTACATCATCACCCAGTACCTGCCGCGCAGCCTCGAGGACCACGTGGGCTTCGGGCGCGCCTGGGACCTGGACCGGCTCAGCGCCGGCCTCAACTACCTGCATCCCTTCCGCGGCCTGGAGCGCTCCAACTGGTACGGCGGCACGGCCAACGCCCTCTACGAGAACCTGGCCTACCTCGAGGAGTCCACGGCGGACCACTTCCTCATCCTCGGGGGCGATCACATCTACCGCATGGACTACCGCGACCTGCTCGCCCGCCACGAGCAGTCCATGGCCCAGGTCACCGTGGGCGTGCGCCCGGTGCCCCTGGACCAGGCCCACCACTTCGGCATCTTCGAGCCCGACGAGCGCGGCCAGGCCCGCAGCTTCGAGGAGAAGCCCGAGGCGCCGCGCAGCAACCTGGCCAGCATGGGCATCTACGCCGTGCGCCGCCAGTTCCTGCTGGAGGCTCTGCGGGAGCGAGGACCCGAGGAGCCCACCCTGGACTTCGGCCGCGACCTGGTGCCCCAGTGGGTGAGCCAGGGCGTCCTGGGCCTGTACCATTTCGACGGCTACTGGCTGGACGTGGGCACCCTGGACAGCTACTTCCGCGCCCACCGCGACCTGCTGGGCGACGAGCCCGTCTTTCCCCTCGACGCCGAGGAGTGGCCCATCCTTTCGCGGACGCCGCCCTGGGCGCCCCTGCATCTGGCGGACACCGCCCGCGTGGGCGACTCGCTCGTCTGCGAGGGCTGCCGCGTGCGAGGCAGCGTGACGGGCAGCGTCCTCGGCCCGGGTGTCCTGGTGGAGGAGGGCGCCGAGGTGGTGGACGCCATCGTCATGGAGAACGCCGTGGTGGGTGCCGGCAGCCGCGTGGAGCGCAGCATCCTGGACAAGCGCGCGGTCGTCGGCGCCGGATGCCGCGTCGGCGGCGCCGGGGCGGGCGAGCCCAACGCCGAGCGGCCCCAGCACCTCAACTCCGGCCTCACCCTCCTGGGCAAGGACAGCCGCGTTCCGGCGGGCATGGTGCTGGGACGCAACGTGCGCTGGTCCGTGACGCGCGAGGAGGACCTGGCCGGTCGCTTCGCCGACGGCGTGGTCCCCGACGGCAGCTCGATCCTGTCCTAGTCCGCGACGAAGAGGACGAGCTTGTCCCCGGGGTGCAGGATGCTGTTGCGGGATACGCCCCGGTTCCATCCCAGCAGCGCGTCGACGGTCGTGCCGTAGCTCCGGCTGATGGAGTAGAGGCTCTCGCCGCGACGCACCACGTGCACGCGGCGCTGGACCGGGCCCTGGGCGATCTGCACCGGGGCCGCGCCCTCGCGCGCCGTCGCCAGGTACTGGAGGACCTGGTTGGGGTAGATGCGCGTGCTGCGGCCGAGGCCGTTCCACCGCTGGAGGCGGCCCACCGATACGCCCAGTCGCCGCGCGATGAGGGAGAGGTTGTCCCCCCGACGCACGGTGTAGAGCATCTTCGCCATGCCGGCCGGAACGTCCAGGGGCGGCAGCACCTTCTCCGCGGCCGCGCGCACGCCGTTGGGCTGCGGCTGGCGGAAGGGCTGGTCCGGGTGCGTGGGAACGACCAGGCGCGAACCGATGCTCAGTGTGCGCGGATTGTGGATGTTGTTGCGCCGCATGATGGCGTCGACGGTGGTCCCGTAGCCGCGCGCGATCTCGTAGAGGGTCTCGCCGCGCCGCACCTTGTGGGTGCGGAAGGTCATCCGCTCCTCGCGGGAGAGCTGCGCGAGTGCGGTCTCCAGGTGGCCACCCCGGCCGGGGGGCACGTGCAGGGCATAGCCGCCGGGCCGATCGGGCGGGGTGCACCAGCGCAACAGGTGGGGATTGAGGCACGTCAGATCGCTCTTCTTGAAGCGGCCCTTCTTGGCGATGACGGACAGGTCAACGGCGTCGCGCACCGACACGTCCTCGTAACGGAAGGGCGGCGGCGCCGCCGTGGTGAAGCCGTGGGCCGCGGGGTCGCGGCCGATCCAGACGGCGGCCATCATCTTGGGCACGTAGTCGCGCGTCTCCCGGGGCAGCTTGAGGTCCCAGAAGTCGCGGCTGCCCGCCCGGCGCGCGGCGGACTGGACGCGGAACTCGCCCGAATTGTAGGCGGCCATGGCGAGGTTCCAGTCCTGGAAGATGTTGTAGAGGTGGGCCAGGTGCTGGCAGGCGGCCTCGGTGGAGCGCACGATGTCGCAGCGCTCGTCCACCCAGTAGTCGATGGCCAGCCCGTAGCGGCGCGCCGTTCCGCGGATGAACTGCCACGGCCCCACGGCCGCGGCCTTGCTGCGCGCCTTGAGGTTGAAGCCGCTCTCCACCATGGCCAGGTAATAGAGCTCGTCGGGCAGCTCGTGGCGGGCCAGGGTCTCCTCGATGACGGGCCGGTAGGCCTCGCCCCGGTCGAGCCACTTCTGGAAGGTGGCGCGGCCGGGCCCCGTGAAGTGGCGGATCCAGCGGTCCACGCGCTCGTTGCGGATGATCTCCAGGGGCCGCGGCGGCACCTCGGGCAGGCCGCCGTACCAGAGCGCGACGAGGGAGTCGTCGGCCACGGACAGGGGGGCCGCGAAGTGCATCATGGCCTCCTCGTCCAGGATCTCCTGGAGGCGGTCCAGGCGGGTCTGGAGGCTGCCCAGGAAGACGCGGGCCAGGCCGCGGCCCACGCGGGCGCTGTCGGCCTGCAGGGCGCCGAGGCTGGCGTCGGCCTCGTCCAGGGTCTCCTGGGCGGAGAGCAGGTCCCCGGCGGCCAGGAGGGCCACCGCCTCGTCGTAGGTCTCCTGGAGGGACTGCAGCTCGGGCTTGAAGGCCAGGGCGCGGTCGCGGACGGTCCATTCCGAGAGGGTCTCGTCGAGGTCCTCGGCTTCCTCGAGCTCCGCGACGGGCGTCGTCAGGCTGTCGTCCACCGCTGGCGTCGAATCGACCGGCGCGGCGACCACCCCGGCGTCGACGGACGGACGGGTATCGTTGCCGGCGCAACCCCCGAGGGCGAGTGAAAGGGCTGCGAGGCAAAGACTTAGATGCTTGAGCCGGGTCACGACGACCTCCTGGCGACCTTCCTGCGAAGTTGAGCACGTGTGTCGGGGCCACCGGTGCAAGCCGGGTGCCTGGCAGGACGGCAGAGTGTATCCGCGGTCCGGGGGGGCGGCAAGGAAGATTTGACGGCAGCGGTTGACCGGCGGCGGGGGGCTTAGTGTATACTTGAGGCTGGGCAGCCAATTGGCCGCTACAATTGAAGTTACTACTCCTTTGCGAGGTCCGGCGAATGGCAGCCCTGCGCAAGAGCAGCCGCTATTTCCTGCGTCATCTCCTGCCCCGAGAGGACCTGGACGCCGTCGGGCGGGCGCGCCTGGATCGCGCCCTGCGCCGCGGGGACGAGCACGCCCTGCGTGCCCTCACCGTGGAGCTGGCCGAGGCGCTCGTGAGCGCGGGCCGGTTCGAGGATCTGGGCGGCGGCAGCTACCGGGACCGGCGCACGGGCGACCGCTTCCGCCTGCCCGCGCCGCCGCCCCGAGCGCCGCGCCAGGCGGGATCTGCGGAGCCGCCGGAAGCGGCCGCGCCGGACGGCGGGAGCCCGCCGTCAGAGCTCGCGGAGCTGCCCGAGGTGGCCGTGCCAGCCGGCGGGAACCCGCCGCCGGCGCTCGAGGAGCTGCCCGAGGTGGCCGTCCCGGACGGGGAGGCCGCCGCGCCCGGACCGCACGTGTCGGCCATCCTGGAGGCCGTCCGCCTGGAGGGGCGCAGCCCCGGGACCCAGGCCGCGGACCGGCTGCTCGCCCTCCTGGAGCGCTGGCATCCGGGAAGCCGCTTCACCCTCTACCGTCTCGCCGACAAGGAGGCCTTCGGCAACAGCGCCGACGAGGGCCTGCCCGTCCTGGATCCCGCGACCCTGGCGCCGGGGCATCCCTTCCTGGCCGCCCTCGAGTCCGGCAGCGCCCAGCTCGCCGCCGGCGGCTCCGGCGAGGAGGGCGCCTGGCTGCTGGCGCCCCTGCGCCTCGAGGACGAGGACTGGGGACTGCTCGAGTTGCGCCTGCCCGCCGGCGCCGACGCCGGTTCCGCCCTGGAGAGCCTCCGTCTTGTGGGCGAGGCCCTCAACCACCAGGTCCACAACCTGAGGGTGCTGTCCAAGGTCGTCTACGTGGACTGGCTCACCCAGGTCTTCAACCGCAGTTTCCTCGACCTGCAGCTGCCCCTGGAGATCGAGCGGGCCACGCGCAACCGCGAGACCCTGGCCCTGCTGGTGGTGGACTTCGACGACTTCAAGCGGGTCAACGACCGCTTCGGCCACGACGTGGGCGACCAGGCCCTGCGAGAGTTCAGCCGCGTGATCCGCGGCACCCTGCGCAAGGTGGACCAGGTCTTCCGCTTCGGCGGCGAGGAGTTCGTCGTGCTGCTGCCCCGCCTCGATCTGGAAGGCGCCTACCGGGCCGCCGAGCGACTGCGCGAGGCCGTGGCGAACCACGCCTTCCACTTCGCATCGGGAGGCGAGGCGGTCAACGTCACGGCGAGCCTTGGCGGCGCCATCTATCCGCACAACGCGCTGGGCGAGGCGGCGCTCTTCAAGGCCGCCGACGAGGCCGCCTACGAGGCCAAGCGCCGCGGCAAGAACTGCGTCGTCTTCTCCCGCGACACCGTCAGCTGACCGGCCTCCCCGCCGCTCCGTCCGTTTCGGAGGGACTTCCTGTTCCGCTGGCTCCTGCTCGGCCTTCTGGCCGGGACCGCCTGTCGCGGCGTGCTTTCCGCCGGCTGGCTGCTGGTCCTGGCGGCGCCCTGGGCGGACCTGCCGCTGCGCGCTCGGCGCGGCCTGCGCTCCGGGCGCGGGCGCCTCGCCGCCGTCGCCGCGGCGGGCGGACTGGTCATCATGCTCCTGCGACTGCCCGCCCTGCCCGTGGCGGGGCGTGTGTGCGACCTGTCGGGAAGGTGGGATGAGACGCGCGCGCGCCGGGGCCGCGTCTTCACGGGCAGCCTGGCCGGCAGGCCGCGCCTGCGGCTGCGCGGCCTGGGCGATGCGCTGCCGGCTCCGGGCGCGGGCTTCGCCGGGCGGGCGCTGATACTGCCGGGCCGCGACCGCAACGAGCGCGAGGCGCGCCTCGTCGCGTGGTCGTCCGGCGCCGTCGAGAGCCCCGCCCGCCTCGCCGGGCGCCGCGGGCGCCCGGACTGGCGCCACCGCTTGGCCCTGCGTCTGACGCGGCCCTGGCCCGCCCGCCTGCGGCCCCTCGCGCGGGCCCTCCTGCTGGGCGTGAGGCGGGGCCTGCCCGCCGGCACGCGCCGCCGCTTCCGCGACGCGGGCCTGGCCCACCTGCTCGCCCTCAGCGGCCTGCACGTGGGGATCTTCCTGGTCCTCTGGCAGCGGCTGCTGGCCTGCAGCCGCCTGGGCATGGCGGGCGCCGAGACGCTCCTGCTGGCCCTGCTGCCCGCGCTGCCCCTGCTACTGGGGGACGGTCCGTCTGTACTGCGGGCCGTGACCATGGCCGCCTACGTTCTCGGGATGCGGCGCCTGGGGGGGCGGCCACTGCCCCGCGAGGCACTGGCGGCCGCGGCATGCCTCGAACTCGTCGCCCGGCCCGGCAGCATCATGAGCCCCGCCTTCGCCCTGAGCTACCTCGCCACCCTCGTCCTCGTGGCCCGCTTTCCGACGGGGGCGCCGCGACGCAGGCATTGGGCGCGCCAGCTGTGGCGCGGCGTGGACGTTTCTCTGCACTGCAGCCTGGCGACGCTGCCCGTCGCGTTGACGGTCTTCGGACGCCTGCCCCTGCTGGGCCCCCTCTGGAACCTGGCGGCCGGCCCCCTGTGCGCATTGGCCCTGGTGACGGGATGGCTCGCCCTGCCCATGGCTCTGCTGCCGGGCGCGGCGATCTGGACGGCTCCCGCCGCGCTGGCCCTGCGGCTGCTGGCGGACCTGGCCGACCTGGCCGGCGGGCCCCTGGCCCTGACGGTCACGGGCCTGGCGGTGCCCGTCGCGGCGTGGCTGTCGTGGAGCCTGGGACTGCGCCTGCTGCTGGCGGGATCGGCCCGCGCCGCGCGCGCGGCGGCGCCGCTCATGGCCGCGCCGCTCCTCCTGGGGCTCGCGCGGGCCGGCCTTGACAGTGTCACGGGCGGCACCTAGGATGCCCCCGTCGATCCCGTGACGCGTTCCCCTCGCACACCGCGCAGGTTTCCATGACGCGACTCGCCGTGTTCGCTTCCGGGCGGGGCTCCAATTTCAAGGCCCTGGCCGCGGCCGCCCGGGAGGGCGTCTTCCCCGGGCGCGTCGTGCTGCTGCTCTGCGACCAGCCCGGCGCCGGCGCCCTCGACATCGCGGCCGAGTACGGGATCCCGGCGCGGGTGATCGAGGGCCGGCGGCCCGCCGGCCGCCTGGGCCGCGAGGCGGAGACGGCCTACCGCGACGCCTGCCGGGACGCCGGCGTCGAGTGGATCTGCCTGGCGGGGTTCATGCGCATCCTGGGGCCGATCCTGCTCGAGGCCTACCCCGACCGCATCGTCAATATCCACCCCGCGCTGTTGCCGGCCTTCCCCGGCCTGGAGGCTCAGCGCCAGGCCTGGGACTACGGCGTGCGCGTGAGCGGCTGCACGGTGCACCTGGTGGACGGAGGCGTGGACACGGGGCCCATCATCCTGCAGCGCGCCGTGCCGGTGCTGCCGGACGACTCGCCCGAGTCCCTCGCGGCGCGCATCCTCGAACAGGAGCACGGGATCTACGCGGAGGCCCTCGGCCTCCTGCTGACGCGACGCTGGCGGCGCCAGGGGCGCCGGATCATCTTCGACGAGGAGGTCCCCCGATGACGCGCGAGATCCTGGCCGACACGGCCGAGCTGGGCCTGAAGCCCACCTACCGCGGCAAGGTGCGCGACCTGTTCGATCTCGGCGACAGGTTGCTCATCGTCGCCACGGACCGCATCAGTGCCTACGACGTCGTCATGAACCAGGCCGTGCCGGGCAAGGGCGTGCTGCTCACGCGCATCAGCGTGGAGTGGTTCCGCCTCCTGGCCGACCGCATGCCCCACCACCTGGTCAGCGACGACTGGCGCGAGTTCCCGGCCCCCTACGACCAGGAGGATCTGGCCGGCCGCAGCATGCTGGTGCGCAAGACCGAGCGCCTGGACCTGGAGTGCGTGGTGCGCGGCTACCTCGTGGGCTCCGGCTGGCGCGACTACCAGCGCACGGGCGCCGTCTGCGGCCTCGCCCTGCCGCCGGGGCTCGAGGAGGCCGACCGGCTCGATCCACCCCTGTTCACGCCGTCCACCAAGGCCGAGACGGGCCACGACGAGAACGTCAGCCACGCCGAGGCGGCGGCCATCGTGGGCGGCGACTGGTTCCCGCGCCTGCGCGACACCAGCCTCGAGCTCTACCGCGCGGCCGAGGCCCACGCCCGCGGGCGCGGCATCATCATCGCCGACACGAAGCTGGAGTTCGGCCGCGTCGGCGGCGAGCTGGTCCTCATCGACGAGATCTTCACGCCGGACAGCTCGCGTTTCTGGGCCGCCACCGACTGGCGGCCCGGCCGCACTCCCGACTCCTTCGACAAGCAGATCCTGCGGCGCCACCTGGACGAGGTGGGCTGGAACCGCGAGGGGCGGCCGCCAGACCTGCCGCCGGAGCTGGTGGAGCGCATCCGGCGGCGCTACGAGGAGATCCTCGGCATCCTCTTCCCGGACGCGGCGGGTGGCCGTTGAAGATCCGGCGCGCGCTGTTGAGCGTCACCGACAAGACGGGCCTGGCCGAGCTGGCGGGCTTCCTGGCCGCGCGCGGCGTGGAGCTCATCGCCAGCGGCGGCACGCGGCGCCACCTGGCCGAGGCGGGCATCGACTCCGTCGAGCTGGCCGACTGGACGGGCAGCCCCGAGTGCCTGGACGGCCGCGTGAAGACCCTGCACCCGAAGGTCTTCGGGGGCATCCTCGCCGATCCGGAGCTCCACGCCGGCGACCTGGCGCGCCTGGACCTGCCGCTCATCGACCTGGTGGTCGTCAACCTCTACCGTTTCCGCGAGGCCGCCGCGGCCGGCGGGACGGCGGACGGCGTGGTGGAGGCCATCGACATCGGCGGTCCCAGCCTGCTGCGCGCGGCGGCCAAGAACCACGCGCGGGTGGCGGTGCTCTGCCGCACGGAGGACTACGCGGCGTTCATGACCGCCTTCGAGGCGGGCGGCGGCGACGTGGGCGGCGAGATGCGCCGCCACCTCGCAGCGTCCGCCTTCGCCCACACGCGCGACTACGACACGGCCGTGGCCGCCTGGGCGGCGTCCCGGGCGGAGGTGACGGCTGTCCCGGCGACCGCCGCGCCCGGGGGCGTCGGCACCGCGAGCGGGGCCGGCGCGGCGGCCGCGGCCGTCTCCCTTGGCACGCCCCTGATGGTGCTGCGCTACGGCGAGAATCCCCACCAGGGCGGCGCCCTGCATCCCTGGCTGAGCGACCGGCTGCCCTTCCGCCAACTCGGCGGCGCCGAGCTGTCCTACAACAACCTGACGGACCTGGGCGCGGCCCTGGACCTGGTGCTCGACCTCGAGGGACCGGCCGCCGCGGTCGTCAAGCATGGCAATCCCTGCGGCGTGGGCTTCGGCGCGGACATCGGCGCCGCGCTGGCCGCCGCCTGGAGCAGCGATCCCGTGAGCGCCTACGGCTCGGTGATCGCCCTCAGCCACCCGGCCGACGAGGCCGTGGCCGCCGATCTGGCCAAGAAGTTCGTGGAGGTCCTCGTGGCGCCCGGCTACGCGCCGCCCGCGCGCGAGCGGCTCCTCAAGAAGAAGAAGCTGCGCCTGCTGGAGATGCCGGATCCGGACGCGTGGCGGGCGCCCACGCGCCTGCGTAGCGTGGGGCCCCTGCTCCTTGTCCAGGACGCCGACCGCGGCTTCGCGCCGCCGGCCGAGTGGACCCTCGGCGCCGGCCCGGCGCCCGACGCGGCCTGCCTGGCCGAGCTGGAGCGCGCCTGGCGCGTCGTCAAGCACGTCAAGAGCAACGCGGTCCTGCTCTGGAAGGGGGACCGCCTCCTGGGCGCCGGGGCGGGGCAGACCAGCCGCGTGGACTCCTGCCGCATCGCTGTGGACAAGGCCCGCGAGCTGGGTCACAAGACGGCGGGCGCCGTGGCGGCGTCCGACGCCTTCTTCCCCTTCCCGGACGGGCTGGAGATCCTCGCCGCGGCGGGCGCGCGCGCGGTGGTCCAGCCCGGCGGCTCCATCCGCGACGAGGAGGTCCTGGCGCGCGCCGGCGAGCTCGGCGTCACGGTGATGCTCACGGGGCGGCGGCACTTTCGGCACTAGCGGGCGAGGAGGCAGCGTGCAGGCGGCCAGCGAATCCATCGTCGTACTCGACTACGGCTCCCAGTACACCCAGCTCATCGCCCGGCGCATCCGCGAGCTGGAGGTCTTCAGCGTCATCCTGCCCTACGACGCGGACGCGGCGGCCATCCGCGCCCACCGGCCCGTGGGCGTCGTCCTGTCGGGCGGGCCGGCCAGCGTCTACGAGGAGGGAGCGCCGGCCCTCAACCGCGACGTCCTCGGCCTGGACGTTCCCGTGCTGGGCATCTGCTACGGCATGGGGCTTCTGGGCCGCGAGCTCGGCGCCGGCATCGACCGCAGCGCGCGACGCGAGTACGGCCTGGCGGAGCTGGAGTGCGAGACGGACAACGCCCTCCTGCGCGGGCTGGCGCGGCGCGAGCGCGTCTGGATGAGCCACGGCGACAGCATGCACGACCTGCCCGCCGGCGCCCGGAGTCTGGCCACGAGCCCCGGCAGCCCGGTCTGCGCCTTCGCCCACGAGGAGCGGCGCTGGTACGGCCTGCAGTTCCACCCCGAGGTCTCGCACACCGAGCATGGGCGCGAGATCCTGCGCAACTTCGTATTCGGCGTCTGCGGAGCGCGGCCCCTCTGGACGCGCGCGCACTTCATCGAGACGACGGTATCCGAGGTCGCCGGGCGCGTGGGCGGCGATCGCGTCTTCTGCGCCGTCAGCGGCGGCGTGGACTCCACCGTGCTTGCCGCCCTGCTGAGCCGGGCCCTGGGCGAGCGCGTGGAGTGCGTCTTCATCGACACGGGCCTCCTGCGCAAGGACGAGGGGGACGAGGTGGCGGATCTCTTCGCGCGCCACATGGACGTCTCCTTCCACCGCGTCGATGCGCGGGACGAGTTCTTCGCCGCCCTGGCGGGCGTGTCGGAGCCGGAGGCCAAGCGCAAGGCCATCGGCCACGCCTTCATCCGCGTCTTCGAGCGCGAGGCGCAGCGCCTGGGGCCGCTGCCCTTCCTGGCCCAGGGGACCCTCTATCCGGACGTCATCGAGTCCACCTCGGTCAAGGGGCCCAGCGCCACCATCAAGAGCCACCACAACGTCGGCGGACTGCCCGATGACATGGACTTCACGCTGCTCGAGCCGCTGCGCGAGCTCTTCAAGGACGAGGTGCGCGCGGTGGGGGCCGAGCTGGGCCTGCCGCCCGACTTCCTCGGGCGGCATCCCTTTCCCGGGCCCGGCCTGGCGGTGCGCATCCTCGGCGAGGTGACGGCGGAGACCGTGCGGACGCTGCAGGAGGCCGATGCCATCTTCATCGAGGAGCTGCGTGCCGCCGGCGAGTACGATCGCGTCTGGCAGGCCCTGGCCGTGCTGCTGCCCGTCCGCTCGGTGGGCGTCATGGGCGACGCGCGCACCTACGAGAACGTCGTCGCCCTGCGCGCCGTGGAATCCCTGGACGGCATGACGGCGAGCTGGAGCCGCCTGCCCCACGAGCTCCTCGAGCGCGCCAGTAACCGCATCATCGGCACGGTGGCCGGCGTCAACCGCGTCGTCTACGACATCAGCTCCAAACCGCCGGCCACCATCGAATGGGAGTAGGAGCGGGAGCACGCGGCGCCGCGTCGCGGCGCCTTCCGCTGCTGCTGGCGGCGCTGCTCCCGGCCGCCGCGGCCCTCGGTGACGGCCCGCCGCCCCGCACCAGCTACGTCTACCCGCCCTTCAAGCACAGCCTCGGCCTGTCCCGCGTGGGGGAGCTCGAGCTCAAGCTCTTCCTGGGACCGACGGCGCGCTACGCCAACCCCCAGGGCCTGGCGGCGGTCAAGCTGGCGGACCGCGACGACCGGCGCACGCGGCGCGACGACGACGAGCTGACCCTCTTCGGCGTCAACTCCGACCTCGGGCAGATCGTCTGGAATCCGAGCCTGACGGCCGTGGCGAAGCTGGGACGCGTCGGCTCCGGCGAGGGCGAGCTGCTGCGGCCCCGCGGCATCGCCGCCGACGAGGCGGGCCGCGTCGTCGTGGCCGACACGGGCAACCGCCGCCTGGTGCTGCTGCAGGTGTCGGACCGGCGCCTCGAGTGGCTCGGCGCCGTCGACGACGCCGGAGGTGCGCCCTTCAGCCCCACGGACGTGGCCCTGGCCGGCGGCGTGATCTGGTGCACGGACTGGTCCGGGCGCATTCTGCGCTTCACACGCGACGGCCGCTGGCTGGGCGAGTGGCCCCTGGCCGCGCGCGACGGGCCCCTGGACGGGCCACTGGCCCTCGCCGTCCAGGACCGTGACGAGCCCTGGAACCACTGGCGGCGCTTCTCCCTGCTGGTGGTGGACGGCGACGGCCAGCGCCTGCGGCTCTACGACGCCGGCGGCCGCCTGCGCGCCGAGCGCACGCTGGCCGAGATCGCTCCGCCGCCGGGGCGCTTCGGCTATCCCGTCCTGGACCTGTTCGGGCAGGTGGTGGTGCCGGACTCCGTGCAGGGCCGCCTGCTCAAGCTGGACCGGCGCCTGCGCCACCTGGACGCGATCACGCGCATCGACGGCGACGAGCGCCCCCTGGATCACTGCAACTCCCTGGCCCTCTGGCGGCGCTTCGGCCAGCTCTTCATCGCCGAGGCCCGCGGCGGCAGCTACGTCTGGACGGGCACCGACATCCTGGCGCCGGCACTGACCCCGCTGCCCAACGCCCGGGCGCCGGGCCTGGAGCTGGAGTACCGCCTGACGGAGCCCAGCCTCTTCTCCGTCAGCCTGCGGGCCGGCGGCGGCGAGCGGACCGTCGTTGCCGAGAGGCGGCGCAACGCGGGCCTGCGCCGCGACTGGGTGCCGCTGCCCGACACGCTGCCAGCGGGAGCGGAGCTGGTGCTGCGCGCGGCGCCCACCTACTCGGCGCGCAGGTTTCTCACGGCCGAGCGGCGCCTGGCGCTGCCCTCCGGCCCCGTGGCCTGGGGCGGCGCCGCCGCGACCGCCTCCGGCGCGGCGGGGGGCGAGCACGTCGCGCCGGCGGACTCCGGTGCGGCGCGACAGGCCGGTCCGGCGGCACCGGTGGCGCGGGAGGAGGCGGCGCCGTGACCCACCCGCGACTGAGGGAGTTCTGGCGCCGCATGGTGCACCTGGCGACGGTCATCATTCCCGTCGCCGTGTGGACCTGGCCCGAGTCCGTCTGGCGGCCGCTGTTCTGGGCGACGGTGATCGGCTTCCTGGCCTTCGACCTGGCGCGCCTGCGCGTGGACGCCGTGCGGCGTGCTTCGCGCCGCGCCCTGGCCGCCGTGCTGCGCGGCTACGAGGAGCGCCGCCTGCTGGGCTTCTCCTGGATGCTCCTGGGCTTCGCCGTCGCCGTCGCCTTCTATCCCCGGCCCGTGGTCCTGGCCGTCATGGCCTACGTCACCGTGGGCGACGCCGTGGCCGGCCTGGTGGGGCGCAACTGGGGCGGGGCCGCCATCCCCTTCGCCAAGACGCTGGGGGGGACGCTCGCTGGCCTGGCGGTCAACGCCGCCGCGGGGCTGCTCTTCCTTCCCTGGCCGGCGGCGCTGGCGGGCGCGGTCCTGGGCAGCCTGGTGGAGTGGCTGCCCCTGCCGCCCGACGACAACTTCACGGTGCCCGTCATCGCCGGCGGCCTGCTGTGGGCGTGCTGCGCGTGAGGCCCGCCCGCCTGCTCTGGCCGCTGGTTCCCGGTCTCGCGGCCCTCGCCTGGTCCCGGCGCTTCGTCATGGACGACGCCTTCATCTCGTTCCGCTACGCGAAGCACCTGGCTGCGGGGCAGGGACTGGTGTGGAATCCCGGCGAGAGGGTGGAGGGCTACACCAACTTCCTGTGGACGCTGCTCATGGCGCTGCCCCACCGGCTGAGGCTGGATCCGGTGGTGTTCGCGCAGGTCGCGGGCGTCGCCTTCTACGCTCTGACGCTGTTGCTGGCGTGGCGCCTGGCGCGGCGCATCCTCGGCGACGAGGGCTGGTCCCTGGCGGCCGTCCTGCTGCTGGGGACCAGCGCCAGCTTCCTGGCCTTCGCCACCGGCGGCCTGGAGACCATGGCCCAGGCCTGCCTGCTGGCGGGACTGGCCCTGCTCACCCTGCGCCTGGGCGAAGGCGGGCGCCCGCCGGCGCGCGCCTGCCTGGGCTGGTCGGCCCTGGCGGCCGCGGCCATGCTGACGCGGCCGGACAGCCTGCTGCCCGCCGCCGTGCTGGGAGCCTGGCTGGCCGCGCGTCCGCCGCGCGCTGGCGGAGGCGCCGCAGGCGCGGCGCCGGGGGGGGAGGGCGCAGACGTCGCGGCGTTCCGTCTCCACGGGCCGTCGGCGGCGGCACTGGCAGCGCCCGTCCTGACCGTGGCCGCGGCCTGGGTGGCCTGGAAGCTGGCCTACTACGGCGACGCGCTGCCGGGGAGCGCCGTCGTCCGCGAGCCCTCGGCCCTTTCCCTGCTGCGCGGGCTGCACTACGTCGGCCTCTACCTGGCCGTCAGCGGCCTGGGGATCGTCGGCCTGCTCTTCCTGCGGGCCTGGCGGCGCGCCGCCCGCCCCGCCGGCGCGGGCGCCCTGGCCCTCGCCTGCCTGCTGTGGAGCGCCTACCTGGCACTGGCCGGGGGAGACTTCATGGAGTTCCGCCTCTTCGTGCCCCTTCTGCCGGCCGCCCACGTCCTGGCGGCCTGGACGCTGCGCGAGACCGCGCGGCGGCCCTGGCTCCGGGCCCTGATGGCCGCCGCGCTGCTTGCCGCGTCGCCCGCGCAGATGCTGGGCTACCGCGGCGTGCGCGGCGTCGAGTCGGTGGCGCAGCTCGCGGGCCACCTGGACGACGGCGGCGGCGCCTGGATCGCGGCGGGCCGGGCCCTGGGGGAGCGTTTCCGCGGCGCCGAACCGCCCCTGCGCATCGCCGTCCTCCCGGCCGGCGCCGTGGCCTACTTCGCGGACCTGCCCGCCGTGGACATGCTGGGCGTGAACGATCGCGAGATCGCGCGCGGAGGCCGGCGAG
>Ga0272442_10002511_pt1 | contig 26552 bp, 11 predicted proteins | sample SSMForm2O_FD_200262 | JGI IMG/M metagenome (GOLD analysis project Ga0272442, IMG submission 200262) | Marine sediment archaeal communities from Little Sippewissett salt marsh, Falmouth, MA, United States - SSM-Form-2O | ecosystem: Environmental > Aquatic > Marine > Wetlands > Sediment ... | reverse complement strand
AAATAAACTGGAGTTATATCTCAGATTATTTCTATAAAATAACATAGTTTTATTATTTTTTGAAAAGATATGGGCTAAGAGATGATATAATTGATTTTGGTGAAGCAAAAGAATCTGTTGCAAAATATTGATACCATCCACATTGTCTATCACATTTTTTCATGTCTTCTCTAGCTTTTTTTGCTTTTTCTGTTTTCAGAAAATCTATAAATGATCCTTCTGTAAAATTAAAAAGTCTTTGACCAATTGTTCTACATGGATAAAATAGACCACCATCAGAGTCAATGATAATTGATGAAGTTGAACAACCATGTGGTTTATTTATGTTATCTAGAAAACCTATTGGAGTTGTAATAGTATTTTTATACTTATTTTTTAATCTAATAATTTCATCTTTAAATTTTTTTGGATCAGGGTAATAATCATCTGTTCCATCAAGATGACAAGCTGGCATGATAACAGTTCTGGCACCAACTTTAAACACCTTTTTAACTTTATCTTCCATTGCATCTAATGTATCTTTTGTTACAACTATTTGGATACATATTTCAGGGCCATAACTTTGAAATTCTTCAAGTCTTTCAAAAAATTCTAAATTATCATGACCTTCATCTATACTAATATGCAGATAATCAATATTTTTACCATATTCTTTCATTGGTCTCTTGTCAAGTAAATGACCATTTGTTGTAAAAAAAAGATAAAATGGTTTCTGATGAGCATACTTAAGTATTTCACCTAGATCCTTTCTAACAAGTGGGTCTCCACCTTCAAGACTAAGAACTACAATACTAGAATTAGCAATATTATCAATTACCTTAAATACATCATCTTTTTTAAGATCAGGTGTATCCTCCATCCATACATTACAAAAACTACATCTTAGACTACATTTATGTGTAACTTTATAAGATGCATAAAAAGGATATATTGACTCTCCAGCAAGACGATTTTCAAAAGCGTAACGCATCGATTTTAAATATTTACTAACTGGTAAACTTTTCATGAGTTCAGCCAATGAATATATTATCAAAGATAAGCTTTTTGATTTATATAAATAAAATTCAAAAAAATATATAACTATGACTATAAAATAATATTAAATACAAAAAAACATACGTCACATTTTAATATTAGAACTATTATTCTGGCTATCCTATGAAACAAACAGACAAATGTATATCATGCGGAAAAGGCTTAGTTGAACGCGGTTCAGCAACATTTCCATGTCCAATGTGTAGTACTATTATTGGCAGATGTTCTAGTTGCAGAGAACAAAGCGTAGATTATACTTGTCCAAAATGTAGTTTCAGAGGCCCATAAAAAAAACAGAGGTGAAAAACAAGCATGGGGGAAGTAATAGGTCTTATACGAGTAATGCCAGCAGAAGTAATAAGCGATGAAAAAATTCAGAAAATGATAGAGGATATAAAAAATTTAGTTAAACCACCAGCAAAAATTGGGAGAATAGACATCAAAAATATCGCATTTGGTCTAAAAGGACTTGATGTAACAATAATGGTTCCAGATGAATTAGGCGGATTAGATCCAATAGCCGAAGAAATAAACAAAATAGAAAACGTTGAAAGTGCAGAAGTAACAGACGTAGGAAGAGCCTTATAAAACAAATATTCTAACTGGCTTTAATTGGTCTTTTTAAATGATCTGAAGAATCCCTCAAAGCATTTATACCCATCTCAGTTGGATAATATATCGGATATGCAGAATTACTTGTATCACCCTCAATTAACTCTGCAAGATACATTTTTTTAATATGCCATTTAACAGTATGATGATTAAGATCAAGAGCATGTGCTATCTCTAAAAGATGTTTACCAGGGTTTTTCTCTAAATATTCCATAATATTCCTAGCATTTTGATTTTTAAGAACAGACTCAGCAATAGCTTCTTTTCTTGCTTCAATACCACCTTCAACAAGATAATATACTTTTTTACCACCAATAACCCTACTTCTAACAAGATTTGTTTGTTCAAGTTTTCTAAGATGCCAAGCTGCATTACTTGGTTTCAAATCAAGTTCTCTTGCAATTTCTCTAAGATGAGAACCCGGATATTCATCAATATACTCATAAAGATTCTTTCTAACTTCAGTATCTAAAACGTTTTCAGCAGTGACATATTTTATTCCACCGAAAACAAAAAATGTAATTATAGTTGCAATAATACCAATTACTATAGCAATTGATATACCTATTGTCGAATCAGGCCTAATAGGATCTGCAGCAGCCACTGTTTCAAAAAAAACAAATGAAAATAAAAAAAACATAGTTAATTCTATCAATAAATTCCTAGTTATACGCATATCTTATCCCATCCTTTTAAACCTGTTTTTGCATCCCAACAGTATAAATCTAAATCATTTAAAAGCTTAAAAAGTTTACTTATGCGTAAAAAACCCTTCAATTTTACCATTATTGTTTTCAATTTTTACAAAACCAAAACGTTCAAATTGGATTACTTCACCCGATTCAATATTGGAAACTGCTTCTTCTGCATAACCTTGTATTTTTTCAAGACTTTTTGAATTAAATTTTTTATTTATAAAAAGTAAACCTGGAACTAGTATATTCATCTTTAAAAAATTATTAGTGGTCCATTGTATTTTCAAGGACTCAGGAATTATTTTATCACCTGAGTATTCACCAATTATTTTATCTTTTTCTTTTTTTAATATTTTTACATTGTATAGTTCTTTTAATCTAAAAATTTCACCTATACCCTGTTTTTTCATATCTGAACTTTGTACATAAAAGGTATCATTTGTATTTATAACTCTACTTCCTAGTTTGTTTTTTGGATGGAACCGTATTTTTTTTGTTAAATTAGGTGCTTTATTAATTTTTAGTTTTATTGGACTGTCTACAAAAAAATATCTTTTTGTATTTGCATCAATTAATTTCCTGTTTTCTGATTCTAATATACTAAAATCTACTGTTGATTCAACTTTTGAGATACCTTGTGATATTACAAATTTTTTTATTGCTTCAGGTTTAATTCCTCTTTTTTTTAAACCTCTTAGGGTTGGCAGTCTTATATCATCATATCCATTGACTAAACCTTCTTTTATTAATGGTTTTATTTTTCTTTTTGATACTGGCATGCCTTTTATTGATAATCTTGCAAATTCCATTAAAGTTGGTTTTCTTAAGCCTAGAAGATCTAAAATTCTGAAATAGCATTCGTCTCTCAACTCATATTCTTTTGTCCTGAAAGGGTGTGTAACACCACTTAGGCTGTCTTCAACTGCTCCTGCAAAGTCATATGTTGGCCAAACTCTATATTTGTCACCATGTAATGGATGGGTCTCTTCGATTATTCTAAAAAGAGTTGGATCTCGCATTGCCGTATTATCACAACATACATCTCCTTTTAATCTCAGTATTGCACCTTGTAATGAACCATTTATCATTTCTTTCCATTGATCTATGTTTTCACCAGTTTGACAATCTCTGTGATCACATCCTTTACCTTCAAATCTACATTCTTTTATAAAATCTGATTCACAAAGACAGACATATGCATCACCCTGTTTAATTAACTGTTCTGCTAATTTGTAATGTGTTTTTATGTTATCTGATGTATGATACTCTTCATCCCATTTTATACCAAGCCATTCTAGGTCTTCTTTTTGAACATTATAAAATTCTATCTCTGCATTTTCTGGGTTTGTATCATCAAATCTGAGTATAAATTTTCCATCATATTTTTTTGCGTATTCATAATCTACAATTGATGCTTTAGCATGACCAATATGTAGATATCCATTTGGTTCTGGTGGAAAACGAGTTATTACCTTTCCTTTTTCAGAATTTGGCAGATCAGGTAATGAATAATCTCTTTGTTTTTTTTCTTTTTTCAAAAGTCCTGGTGCTTTTTTTTCTAATTCTTTTAATTGATCTTCAAAAGGTATTTTGTTAATCTCTTTGACTGTTTTTTGTACGATTGGTATAATTTCTTTTGCTTGGAAACCCTGTTTTTTAAGCTCTGCCATAACTTTTCCGATAACTGCTTTTATGTCTGCTTTTCCATTAAATTGAGACGCGTTTTGAAGCGCGTAGATTCTCGCGGTTTCCTTAATTTTATTTTTATCCATGTTTATTATTTCTCTCTTTGTATTGAATAATCTGCAAGTTTTATAAGTAGTTGTTTAGATTCTGATTCATCTATGTTTTCTAGTTGTTTTTTTGCTTTTTCGCAGTATTTTATTGCTGTATTCTTTGCATATTCTATTGAACCAGTTTTATTAAATATATTGTAAACTTGTTTGATTTGTTGTTCTGTTGCATTTTTATTTCCAAATATTATTTCTAATAATTTTTTATCATCATCTGAAGCATTATCCATTGAGTGAGTTGCGATAAGTGTTTTTTTTCCATTTCTAATATCATTTCCAATATCTTTTCCAAGTGTTTCTTTTGTACTACTCATATCTAGATAATCATCATGTATTTGAAACGCTAAACCCAGGTTTTTACCATATTCACTTAACAACTGTGATTGTTCTTTTTTACCTCCACCAATTATCGATCCTGCTTCTGCTGCGTACATAAAAAATACAGCTGTTTTTTTTAAAATCATATCAATATATTCATCTTCTGTTACAGTCTGTCTTTTTTCAAATTCCATATCTAACTGTTGACCTTCGCAGATTAATCTTACACAATCTATTAAACCATATTCTACATTTTTGAAAGTTTGGGGTTCTACTTGTGTTTTATGGTAAGCTTCAAAGGCCTTTGTGAAAAGAAGATCACCTGCTATTATTGCTGTAGGTTCACCATATTTTTTATGAACTGTTTGCATGTTTCTTCTAAGTTTTGATTTATCCATAATATCATCATGAACTAGTGTAAAATTATGAATTAATTCAAGTGATATTGTAAGTGGTATTATTTTTGTTACATCACCTTTTACTGCTTCACAGGATATCATCGCAATACATGGCCGTAAACGCTTTCCACCAGCTAATGGTAGATGCCTAGCAGCATCATATAATGTTTCTGGTTGCCCATTTTTTAAAAATTTATCTAATTGTAAGTTAAAAAAATCTACTCTTTTTTTTAATTCTTGTTTTAAATCCATGAATCTACCTCAGTATCTCTCATTTTTGTAAGATTATCTGCTCCAACGAGAAACATTGCTGCTCTTAGCTCTTTTATTATTGCATCTACTTCAAATAAAGTTGATTTTCTGTCTTTATTTGCTGGCTCAAGAAGACTTTTTGCAATACCTGCTGCATTTGCTCCTAGTGTTATTGCTTTTGCAACGTCTAATCCATTTCTTATACCACCAGTCGCGATTATTGGTAATTTCCAATCTGTTGCGTCACCAGTTTCTATTATTGAGTTTGGTGTTGGAATTCCCCAATCCCAGAATGTTTTTCCCCCTCTAGCATGTAGTTTATCTCCAATTATGTTGGCTCTGTAGTGTTCTATAGCTGAAAATGAAGTTCCACTAAGACCACCTACATCAATGCCAGCAATTTTTGTTTTCGATAATCTACTAGCTACATTGTAAGATATTCCTGCACCAGATTCTTTTACAATAACTGGTTTATCTAGATCCTCTGCTAATAGCTCTATTGCTTTTAAACATCCTTTAGCATTTGATTCTCCCTCTGATTGTATTACTTCCTGTAAAAAATTTAAACAAACAACAAAAACATCTGCGTTTATCATGTCTATCATTTTATGTACTTTTTCCATAGTTTTTTCATGACCCCATATAACAAGTTGTGATGCCCCAATATTTGCTAGTCTTAATGGTATATCATATTCTTTGATAATGCCATATGTTTTAATCATCTCAGGATTTTCAAGAGCTGCTCTTTGAGAGCCCACTCCCATACCTATTTGATATTTTTCTGCAGCAATTGCAAGATTTTCATTAATTTTTTTTGCTTTGTTGTAACCACCTGTCATACCAGCGATAATTAATGGAGAACCTAGTTTTTTTGTAAATAAATTTGTTGAAAAATCTACATCTTCTTTGTTAATCTCAGGTAAAGCATTATGTATAAGTCTAATATCATCCCAGTAATTATGATGAGAATTGACATTTTCTTCTAAAGAGATATTAATGTGTTCATGTTTTCTGTTAATAGTTTTATTCATTTTTTTACCCCAATTACTTTGCTGCATTTCGTGCTTTCTCCAATCAAAACCTTATATAAAGTTCCAGGTTTATTACCATTTAGGAGATATGTATCTATACCTTCCTCTGCAATATTTTTTATAGTATCAATTTTTCCCTTCATCCCTTTTGTAACATCAGGATGACTATCCATTGATACAGATAGTTTTTCTAAATCTTCAATTGTTGATGAAACAATAAATTTTGCTTTTTTATCTATTTTAGGATTAGATGAATATAAACCATCTTCATCAATTACAAAAACAGTTTTCTCAATTTTAAAATTTTTTGAAAGAATCTGAACAAGTAAATCACCAGAGCATATTGAAAAACCCAGTGTTTTATCTAAAACCACATCTCCAAATGATACAGGCATAAAACCTTGTTTTAAACAGTCCTTGAATATATCATAATCGAATTTTATTGGTTTATGATTATCAAGTTTCATTATAGAATGTGGAGAAATTGATACAGCAGGAATACAATTTCTCTGTAATAACTCTATAACTTTTGTATTTAGTTTCTGAACGTTTACATGAGTTTCAGCAAATCCCATTATTTGCTTAGTATCTTTAAAACCATTGTTTAAATCATATTTTTTAGCATGAATATGACCAAATGACCCTGCACCATGAATAATAATTGCTTTCTTATTTGCTTTTTTTATTTCTGAAGCTAATCTGTTAATATTATCTGTGTTAAGGGAATTAAGTTTTGATTTATTTGTAATTACACTACCACCAAGTTTTATAATAATCATATAATAGGAAATATAGTTAAATTTAAAAAGTATTTTCATAAAAAAATGAAAAATAAAAAAAAAAGATGATTTATTTTAGGTTTTTAGAGCAGTTCGACATTCAAAATCGTATACTTTTGCAGGCCAACTTGAAAATGTTCTTAAGCTTGGAAGATAAAACCATATTTTTATTTTGTTTATTTCGAGATCATCGTCTAATAAATATACTTCATCCCCATGGTTTTCCCATGAATTAAAAATAATGGTATCTCCTTGTTGAGTATCGTTTAAATATAATTCAATCTCCATTTTGTTATACATATCAACATATTTAGCGCTAATATTAAAAGACTCTATTATAACTGATAGATTATATTTTAAGACTAACGGGTCATCAATTTTTCCATAATCTAATTTTTTATACTCTGCATAAGTTAAATCATTAGGATCATGATCATATGCTTTTCTTTCATCTATCCAATTATTATCTGTATAGTCTTGTGGTTTTAACCATTCTCTATCAAATTTAACCATCATTAGACCTGTTCCTTCATCTCCATCGTTATCACGTGCTTTTAATGTTACAGAATAATCACCAAATTTTGCACATTTCCATTGTATTTCATTGAAATGATATAGTGTTGAAGTTATTATGCCTCCATTTTGAGTTGTGTCTACCCATCCTGAATCCCACTCATAGATGCTATTGATTCCTTCAATAATCCATCTATGTTCTACTATATTTCCATCATCGCTGGTATCTGGATGTCCTGCTGGCCCATATGCTCTAAAATTGAATTCTTTAAGTGCAGAACCTGTAACATAATAGGTTTGATCAGTCCCATCTATAAAATCCCAACTATTAGTAGTTACATTTTTCTCATATGCATATATGTATACATCTGGTGGTGAATTTGGTGGGCTTACAGTTGGACCTGGAGCTTCACCTGATGGAGGTGATCTAACTGAGTGTCCATGACCATCATTAAAACTGTAGTGATAAACATGACTTCCTTCAGAAAGTGTGGTTTCATATTTGTAATTTGCACCAGATGAATATGATCCACCTGTATACGTCATTGTATGACCTCCATCATTATCTATGTAAATCTTTTTAACAGTTGGTGCATCACCATCAACATCAGTATAAGTAACTCTAAAAGTAAAAACAGTTGATGTATCACCTGAATAAGGTAGATAACCCTGGTTTTCTAATGTTGGAGGTTGATTTCCTGAGGTTACAGTTGGTTTATTTACTACACTTGTTGTAACTGGTGGGTTAATATCATCGCTGAACTCAAAATAGAAACTATGAGTCCCTACTGATAAAGTAGTTTCGTATTCATATTTGTGATATAATATTCCACCACTTGAATATGTATTAATAAAGGTCATTGCATGATCTGATCCATCAACATAAACATGATGCCTACTTCCAACTGGGTCATTTTCAGGGTCAGAATATGTTGCTTTATAGGTAAATAATGTATTTGTTGTTCCTGTTTCAGGTGTTACATAATGAGACGAGATAGAAGGTGGAAGGTTATCATGTACTGTTGGACCATTTTTTATTTCGGTTGTTACATCTGGATTTTCACCATCACAAAACTCAAAATAATAGTTATGAGAACCTACATTTAGTTGTGTTTCATATTTATATCTACCATGATATGGTGTTGGACCTGAGTAATAGTATCTTGTCATAGTATGAGGTGTTCCATCAATATAGACGTATTGTTTTGTAGGAGCATCTCCATCATCATCAGTATATCTTACATAATAAGTAAATGTATCATCAGAATAACCTGAAGTTGGTGTAACGTAATCATTTGTTAGTACAGGTGGCGAGTTATCTGATCCAACTGTTGGACCACTGTAACTTCCACTTGATGGGTTTCTTACATCAGCATGTTCACCATCATTGAATATAAAATAATAATTATGAGTGCCCTCAGATAGTGTTGTCGTATATTCATACCAAGCGCCATTTGTATAGTCACCACTTGTTTTTGTCATAGTAAAACCTATTCCATCTATGTAGACTTTATGAGTTATTGGAGCATCGTTATCAACATCTGTATATCTAATTTCATAAGTAAACTGTGTAGAAGTAGTTCCTGAGTTAGGATCGACATTAGCATAATCTAAAACAGGCGGTGTATTTGGTGGATCTACATCTGGACCTGGAGCTTCTACAGTCTCTGGAGCTCTAACAGAGTGCCCATTACCATCATCGAATCTGTAATGATAAACATGACTTCCTTCTGAAAGAGTTGTTTCATATTCATAGGTCGCACCAGAAGAGTAAGATCCTCCAGCGTAGGTCATAATATGACCATTACCATTCTCATTTGCATCATCGATATAAATCTTTTTAACAGTTGGTGCATCACCATCAACATCAGTATAAGTAACTCTAAAAGTAAAAACAGTTGATGTATCACCTGAATTTGGTGAATAAGCACGTATATTTAAACTCGGTGGTTCATTACCTGATGTGACTGTTGGATTATTTTCAACATCAGTTGTAACTGGTGGATTAACACCATCACTGAATTCATAATAAAAACTATGAGTGCCAGCAGATAACGTTGTTTCATATTCATATTTATGATATAAAATACTACCACTTGCATAAGTACTTACATAATCCATCTCTATCGCTGAGCCGCCATCTATATATACATAATGTAGATCAACTGGGTCATTTTCAGGGTCAGAATATGTTGCTTTATAGGTAAACAATGTATTTGTTGTTCCTGTTTCAGGTGTTACATAATGAGATGAAATTATTGGGGAACGATTATCATAGACTGTTGGTCCACTATATGAACCTGATACAGGATCTCTTACTTCATCATGACCATCACTTGTCATGAAATAATAAGTATGATCACCTATTGGTAGAGTAGTTACACATTTGTACTTTGCTCGGTAATATGCTCCGCTTTGACTCCATACCATCTCCATATCATCATGAAATGCTCCATCTATGTATAATTCCATTTTTGTTGGTGGTTCATCATCATCATCTTGATATTTAATTGTGTAAGTAAATTCATCATATGAATAACCTGACGGTGGACTTAGTGTATGATCATATAAAATAGGTATACTATTTTCTCCAACGAAAAGTGAGTCAGAAACAATCGTACTTGTTTTTCCTAAACCATCTTTTACTTGACATCTTATAGTTTTTGGTCCAGAATCAGCATATGTATGATCCACTATTTTCCAATTAGTAAATAAATGCCAGTATGTCCAATCATTTTCATCGTTATCTCCTTCTCCAAAATCCCATCTTATTTGACCGAGATTAAGATTTCCATCTGGATCATAACTTGCACTTGCATCAAAAGTGATTGTTTGACCTACATCAGGATGATTTGGTGACCAAGTAAAATCTGCTATTGGTGCTTGATTACCTATATCTAAAGGAAAAGTATACCAAGTTCCCCCCATGTTTAACTCTAATGTACATCCTGCTCCTGGAGTTATTGATCCACTTGGGTTAAATGGCCATGTGAATATGTTGCCATCAAACTCCCATGTACAATTCCAGTCCTCTGCACTAAACGGCCCTCCAAGATTAATTAAGTTAAATAATATTACATCAATTGTACAAACTTCATTGTTTGTATCTATTGCTATGTATCCTTCATAATCTGGTGATCCACTTATTGCATCTATATCCCAGCCTATTTCTAGATAAGTAAATGATGCAGATATAGATAGTAAATCTATACTTTTTCCAGTTTGTGTGTTTTTTAGTTTGATAATATTAAAAGTTGGGTTCATAGTACCTGAACCTTGCATTGTGACTTTACCATGTGTAAAATCTGATTCCCCTTGAGCAGATATTGAAAAATCACCAGCGTTAATATCTATTTCAGCTAAGTTTATTTCCCAATTAGTCTTACCTATTGCAAAATTTGAAACTTGAGCATAAATATGCATAGTTGAAATAAGCCATACATTTAATCCACTGGATATATCATATTTTATTTCAAAAGACCCTGGGTCTAAGTCAGCTGATATTATATTGATCACTGGCATGATTTCAATTAAATTTACATGAGATAATTCATTAGTTGTAATTTTTACTCTTCCATCATCTGGAAGTGCATTTATTATATCATCTGCAAACAAAGCTAAAAATATTTCTAGGTCAATGTATAAAGTAATATCTCCATTGAAATCTCCCTTACCTATACCGGGATCTGGATTATATAGATCCATTGGTAGAATCATTAGATCAACCCAGCTCATATCTCCATCTAAATATACTACAAAGTCTCCTTCAAGTTCATTTATGTCAATAATATCTGTTCCAATTGATATATCTCCTAAACAATTGAAATCTTTGAAACCTATCATTCCAAATATAACTATATGATCTGCTTCCCATTGAGAATCACATCCCACGCTAAAAGATAGATATTGTAATTTTTCAGCTAGACTTGCTCCAGGTAAATTAAGTTTTCCTTCAGCATTCATATGGAAGGTTGTTGGTCCTGATATTGAAAAATCTTGTAAATTAACGTATATTATACCTGTTAAAAATAAATCAGCATAATATATGTTTATTTCACCATTTCCAGGTAAATTTCCAACAAGGCTTAATTGTTGAATTCCTTGACTATCTGGGCCTGTAAGTTTAAAAGTAAAATCTCCTGATCCTTCAAAATCCATTTGTAAATCTGTAATGTTAATAAATACTTCAGCTAAACCTGGAATATTTACTAATACTTCATCGAATCTTGCGGATAAATCGTTAATAGTTATATCTGTTATAGCTCCATTTGCATTTGCTGAATTTAATCCTAAATTGTCTCCAAGTGTTAAACCAATTATTGATCCTGTGACATCATCTAAATCTAGTTCAAAAAATCCAATTTCAACATCATATGTGCCTATTCCTTCTGAGTTTTCTATTTCACCATTGATTGTTGCCGTGTTTAATGTTATTTTTCCTTCACCATCAATATCAATATTAAACTCTGTATTTCCTTCTAAGTTTTCACTACTCTCTATATTTGCAGTTAATGATCCTTCTATAATCAATGAAACCCATTCTGCTTTTAGTTCGCCTTCATTAAGATTAATTACAACATTAGATATTGTAGCAGAACCAGATATCAATTCAGCTTCAATAAATTTAGGATCAGAAACAGAACTGGCTTTTAATATTAAACGACCTGCTGCACCTAGACTAAAACTACCTGAAATAGTAAAATTCTTTGTAGGTAATACAAAACTTAAACCATCAAGTGTCAAAGAACTAACACTAGCGTCAATGTCAAGAGTTTGTATACCCTTACCTATAAGGGAAACACTACCGGAGCCTGAAGGAACTCTAACTCTAAACTCTTTACATTTAACAACAGTATCACCATCATTCATACTAAAATCCAAATCAGAAATAACAGCATTACCACTACCACTACTAACAGAAATCTCCAACTTTTCATTATCCTTATCAGCTAAAATTGTGACCACACCAGAACCACTAAGATCAGCATAAAAAGTAACCCACAAATCAGCCTTACCAGGAATCACAGCATGGCAATCCACAAGATCAACACCAGCATCAGCATCCAAAGTGATTGTCTTATCATCAATAACAATCTTTCCATCAGCAGATATATGAATACCATTAGCAGTAACTGTTGTAGGATCAGTAGTATCTTTGTCAGCCATAAAATCTAATGTATTAATATCTAGAGCAAGATTATCAGTATTTACCTCAAAATGACCATCATCAAGCACAAAATCGACATCTATCACACCATCAAAAACTATTGAAGAAGCTGACATTTCTGTAATACTTGAAGAAGTATAATATTTGAAATATAAATTAGAAATAGTTATATCACCATTTACGTAAACACCACCAGACCCAGCAATACTTGTAATACCTGTTTCATCCCAAGAAACCATTATAGCTCCATCAAAATTACTTTGAACATTTACAGTTAAAGACCCTTTAAAAGTAATATTTAACAAATCTTCGACATCAATATTAAAATCATTGATATTAAAACTTCCACTACCATCTTCAACCAATAGTTCTAGTTCACCTGAACGATCGTATACACTACCTCTGAAATTACCAACAAGCAAAGGTAGAGAAACCCTAAACTTATCTTTAACCCATATAGCAAAATCAGAGATAGATGCGACACCTTCACCATCAATATCTAATTGTAACTTACCATTAACAGTAATCCAAGAAACATTTAATTCATCAGTAACAGTATCAAAACTAACTGTCCCATGAGCATAACCAATAAGTGACCCAGGTGGACGCTCCTTGCGTGAATTAAAAGTAAGTGTCAAACCACCAGTTACACAGAAATAACCTTCTGAAAAATCATCAGCTATATACCATTTAACATTGGTACCAGCTTCAAATGTTATACAACCATCATGAGTTGCATAACCAGTCTCCTGGATTTTATCAAAGCTTTTAACTTTACCACTAACACCAACAGTTAGACCATCTAAAATAATGCCATTATTAATAGTAATATCCCAGCAAAGAGTAGTCTTACCATCATTCTCAGAAGATGTAAGTATAATATGTATACTTCCTTGATTACTAATTTTCATCTGAATCCAACTAACACTATAATCACCTTTACCTGGTATACTCAAAAAGGCATCAAGATTATTAATCTCTAGATTACGACCAGACAATGTAAAATCAATATCACTATCTAGAAAAGCACCAAAATCAACAATAAAAGGATTAGTCATAGTATTTTTAACTTCACCATAGAAATCAAAAACACCGCCATTCTCACCCTCAACATATACCGATAACTCGAGATCATAATCAGTACGATCAATAGTAATAGTATGAGTACTAAGATCCCAGCTAACCTTTAAATCAAGATTAAGATTAGATTTAAGACTTGCATCAAATAAAACACCTTTATTTAAAAAATCAGTAGAATAAACATAAAGTGAACTACCTGCGGCATCACAAGTCAAACTAATAGTCTTCTGAGTAAAAACACTACCGCTCCAATCCAACCTGGTCTCAGATGGCATATCAGCAACATAAACAAAAGCAGATGCCTTATCAGCATCAAGATGATTACGAAGACCAGCACTCTTTACACGTTCACCATCAGCATTAAAATCAATATAACCATTTAACAATCTAGGCTGCCACTCAAGAGTAATATGACTAGGAAGACCCTCAACATAAGCACAAGTACTAGAATCATCAGAATTAGGCTTATACAAAGTAACATCAACATTAGAATCACCAAGACGTATATATTCAACTTTACTACTACGAAAAGTAAGAGGAGTAAGTTTAATAGAAAACTCAAAACCAGAACATTTATCGATTAAAAGACCAACATCAGATACATTACCCTCAGACTCACTAGTATAATGAATATCAACAACAGATTTATCATTACCATTATCAACACTAAAAGTTACACCAACATTATTCTTATTTCTTCCAGCAGAAATAACAGTTCGCTTAACAGCAGGGGAAAAACTAACAATAAAAATATCCTGAGAAAGAACACTTTCTCCATTCATCTCAGCCTTACTATAAATAATAGATAAATCATCAGAACCAGTACCAAGACCCGTCTGAAGAACAACCTTATGCTCGGGTTTATCACGACTAAGAAGATGAGGAATAAATTTATAGGTCACAATACAAGAAGGAGGAACCTCTTTACCATCAGGAGATTGATAGCCAAAACGAACACGATCGCCCTCCTGCTCTTTAATAAGTATACCTGGTAAATTAAGCTCTAAAAAAGCTTCAAAAAAAGCTTTATTATTAGCAAAACCAGAAAGTCTCTTAATATTCAATCCAATGTTAATAGATAGACTAAACGGAAGTTCAAAACCAGGTAAAATTGTAAGTTTAGCATCAATGTCATCATCTCCATCGCCATCTACATCCACCTTTGTAGATTTAAAAAACTGTAAATTACTAGTTTTTTCAATTCCATTATAGTTAGTAAATAAAGAAAATGTTGAATCAGATTCAGCTAAAGATATCATCGAAAGGGTTCTACTAATAGAAGATGTAGAAGACCTGCTATTAAACCTTTCAGTTATTTTATTTGTTCTATGACTTTGAATCTTATCAGAAACTTTGTCTACAAAATTTTCTGTTTTCTGTTTAAAAACATTAATTTTTTCCTTTAATGTTTTTTTACTATCATCTGCCGTTGCTATAATTGTAGAAAAAGCAGTTGTTAATAATAAAATAACAACAAATATCGATATAATTCTTTTTGATTTTTTATAGTTAAAATTAATTATACTAGCATAATTTTTTTTTATATTAGGGCTATGCATATTTCTCCCGCCAAATTATTCTTATATAATAATATAAATTTAATATTATATATAATTTTTTATAATAATAGGAAAAATACACTAATTATCTATAATTTTCATGTTAAATACAATAATATGAAATAAATTTATTAATAAAAAAAATTAATTAAATTTATTATTGATAGAATTGGAATTCATGTAAGTCAGCTATCACAGAATCCCAAGTCCATTTCCTAACATGAAAACTAACTTGAGCACCTATTACATTGTCTTTTGATGTAAAAGTTACATTTACCCATTCTCTATCTGCAAAAGCCCCGTTATATAAATCAAAAGTACTTCCATCATTAAATAATAAATCTATATCTACTGCATCACAATGACAAAGAGTGTAATCATCATCATACCAAGCCCAGAATCTTATTTTATCGGTTGTTATTGCAGATTCTAATTCTAATTCAATAAATGGCGTCCATTGCCATCCTCCATCTGTTATTGTACAAGTAGCTTTTGTATCTGTGTATCGGTCATATGATTGATTTTCATCATCCCATTTGTTATATTGATCATTATGATCCATCGGTGAAATCCAACATGGATCTATGTATATTTCAAGTTCTGTAATATCTCCAGAATTTACTACGACATTTGTTTTTGTATAAGTATGATAATCATCTTTTGTAAATATTAACGTATAGGTTCCTGGGTTTAATTTAAAAGAATAGTAATCATATGTCGGCTTTGTAGGAAATGAACCAAAATAACCAGTTTTAGACCATATATCTGGGTTTTGTTGAACTGTTACTGTAACTCCTCCAATTTTTCTATTATTAAATGAGTCATAAACGGTTCCATGTATTCCACCATAACTTGTTGAATGCAGATACATGTCTTCTAAAAATATGTAATCACCAGGCTCAGAGGCATCTATATTGTATAAGGATTCTGAATTGTAACCATTTTTACTTGCAGTAAGTGTATAAACTCCTGGAGCTACACCCATTTTGAATTTTCCATCTTGTGATGCTCCCTCACCAGGGTAATCCTGCGAGTATGTATAGTTATAATTTTCACTGTTTTCTGCTTCAACTAAAGCATCCGGGATTCCATAATGTGTTACATAATCTTTGATATAGCCATGTAAATCTACTGCTATATCATATACTCTGAAATAATTACTTTCTCCTACAATTCCGTTTTTATCTGCATATACTTTACAGTTTCTATAATGAGTATAGTAATTCCATGGTACATTTACTGCTGTAAAATCTATTTCACCATTTGAGTTTGTTGTCCCATAATAATCATCATATGAGCTACTGCTACTTACATGCCATGCCCTATATGTAATATCTGCATTAGATATTGGAGAGCCTGTTTGTTCATCTGTTACTATTGCTGTAAATATTTCTTCTTCATATAGGTCTCTTCCATTGCTTTTACCTGACCAGGTTATAGCAACGTTTAAACTGTCATCTGAGCTGATATCAGCGTTAGTAACATCTGAACCTGTGTTTATACCTAATAAGCCTGTTACTGTCAGTGATACTGTGTATTGCCCTGCAGAACTATAAGAGTGAGTTGGATTTTTCTCTGTTGAGGTATGTCCATCTCCAAAATCCCAACTCCAGCTATAAGGTTTTAATCCGCCCCATGCTGATCCTGAGAATTGAATTGTTTGATCTTCTTCAGCTGAGTATGGACCACCTGCATCTACAGATATCTTTGGCCATATTTTCTCCCATGTATTATCTCCTCTTAAAAACTTGACTGTTCCTGTTGCTACTAAATTACCAGATGCACCTATACCTGTTGGAATCCATATTCCCATTATTTCATCAAATGTTCCATATCTGTTGAAATTATCTGCTCTTATACTGTTAATATTCATATTTATTCCGATGTCTTTGTTTAATGCAGATATGTATCTTCTAGCAATTAGTGAGATATCACCTATTGTTTGATCACCTGTATCAAAATTAAAATGCCATGTTCCTAGTCCTTCACTATTTATAGGTATTGGATTGGCATCCCAGTCAATTGTCGAAATTTTGTTTTTATTTAAAGTTATATATCCAGATAATTCCCATTGACCTATTTCAAAAGATGGGAAATTTATTGTATTTTCTTCTGTACAACCATTTGTATCAACTGTTAACAAGTAAGTCTGTGGATTAGCAGAAGGATATGGCTTACAGAAGTTTAGAATTATTTCCTGTATTTGATTGTTCTGATTTCTCCATTTAAAAGATAAATCTATTGCACCAAGATCTAAATCCCAGTCGATGCTTCCGCCTTTTGTAACCTCACCATTATAATATTTTATGTAATATTCTTCAAACATTATGTTTATCTGTGAGATATTTAATTGAATTTCCCAATTATTACTGGTGGCAATAATTTCAAGTATATCTAATTCTAGATAATCCTGGGTATCTACATATAACTTAACATCGTTTAAACTAGCAAGTCTAATTTGAACAGTTATAAGATTAGAATAGTCACAAACCGAGGTGCCTAATTGAAAAGTTACATCAATACTTCCAACCTTTATAGCCATATATAGAATTGTACCTGTTATTATACCATTGTTGATTTCAGCTTTAAGATTATAATCGCTTTCACCTGGCATCCATTTGACTTTAAATTCACCAGTTTCTATGTCTATTTTTCCTGCTCCAACGTCTTTACCTATTTTTAATTTATCTAGATCATGGGTTATTTCTAAAAATTTTATTTCAATATTACAATCATTATCTAAATATATTGAACCGGTTTCTGCATCTTTGTCTACTTCCCATTCAAAGCTCATGGTACCTGGTTCTGCATCAATTTCTCCTATGGTTAGTTTCTTTTCAAAAACACTATCCACATGGTATATGAACTCTAGTAGGTTGATATCTGTATTTTCTATAAAATTAATATCTAATATATGTGGGGAATTTTCATCAGCTGGTGGTTCATAATGACCAGTAAATTTACAATCAACTGAGCTACCTATTACATCAAGTCTACCGATATAATTTAATACATCAAAGAAACGTTCAACTGTGAAATCCCAGTTTGCATCAATTTCCGCTTCTAAATCTACATATTGATCTTTTTTCCAATCTATGTATAGATATTGATAGGATTCTCTATTTGAATTTGTTGAAAAAGATCTTAGTCGACCACCAACAAATTTATTGTTTAGTTTATATCTGATAAAAGCTTGACTTATGATAAATTGATTATCGTAAACATTACATGTTCTCTCGATTTCAATTGATCCGCCATCCTTACTAGTATCTAAATATGCAGATATTGAAATATCTGCTTGTTTTGTCCATGAAATTTGAGCTGCTCCACCTTCCAAGTTTTGTATAACTAGGTAAAGATTTGTCATATCAAAATCATTTACTGATCTTATTGTTTCAAGATTCCATTTATGTGAACCTGGTACTGTTGCTGCTTCAAATTTACCTGAGTTAAATTCTAATGTATCCCAACCAAAAGATAGATCTTTATTTGATAAGAATGGAACATCATTGAAAAAACAATCAAGACCATTCATAGTTACGTCTATTCCATCAAGGACAATAGTTAAATCTTGTTGATTATTATCAAAAAATATGATTATTTGTCCATCTGATAGTGAGAAATGACTCCATTCAACATTTTTTATAACATCAGAAGTTGATGTATCTATTGTTTTAAAAACGAAGTTGTCGATTTCTAGTAGACCATCGAAACTTGAATCTATTTTTAGATAACCTGTGTTTTTATTCCAATAAAAATCAATTATTAAACCTGCATCAGCTGTAAACTTACCTTGAATTAAAAGACCATAATCTTCATTGTTATAATCTATTTGGATGTTTTCACAATCTACTAAGAATTTTAATTTTGCATGACCGGGAGATACTGTTATTTCAAAATCTAAGTTTGTTGAAAAAATTGGTACCCATTCATTTTCCTCTAATACCCATATATTTCCATTTCCTGCAATATGAATATATCCATTAATTTTTGGATCAGCACTTTTATTTAGATAATAATAAAACTTATCTGATTTAAAATCAATATCATTAAAACGAACTCCTTGATCATAATCTGATTCGTATTCTGGTAATGTTTTACCTAATAAATCACTCATGATGTCTATACACAAGTTAATAAATTCAGGTGTTGCTCGTGCAAAAACATCAAAGCTAACAGTTGTATTATCTGTATCAATAAGAATATAATCCCTAAATGGTGAATCCTCTGGTTCTCCATTAAACCATTTATTATAATCAAACTCAAAATAATCAATTGGTTCATCTAACAAAACATTAGCTGATAAAAGTCCAGGTAATTCAACAGATATATTTACATTAGTTAATGCATTATCATAGTTTCTTAATTTTATTGCTATTTCACTCATAATTCTAGCTACGATTTCACAATCTCCTGAATATAGCTGAATATCTGAAAGTGAAACAGATATAGGAGAACTATCTAAAAAATCAGGTATATATATTCTAATATTTCCAACTGAGACTGTTGTCTGAGGGTTATTCTCAAATCTAATACCAAGAGTATATGGCAGAACATTAGATGGGAAATTCCATGAAGCCATTATAATAACAATATTTGAATAACCATCTATTGATAATTCCTCGATTTTAAGCTGTATCTCCGGTAGAGAGACATCAATACCCATTAAAAATTTGATTATATCTTCAAATTTTTCAATCTCAAATAAATCAACATTAAAAATTCCATTTGTTGAATCCATTCCAAATGTTATATTAACCCAACTAAATGATGTTTCAGGGTCATCAAAAGGCTGCCCAAATAATTCATAATATGTTTCAATATTTATTTCAAGCAATGATAAACTAGCTTTACCACTAACATCTAGATTTAAACTTACTTCCCCTAGATCAATACCAGCCATTGATATATTTAAATTCAAAATATTAAGGCTGAGGTCTAAATTTTCAAAAACAAATGAAAAACTATCCTCATTAAAATTAATATTTTGTGTATTCTCTTCAACATCGATATTAAGAGGTAAATTAAAATCTAAATCAAAACCAGCATGACCTTTAATATAACCACTTAAACTATCTAAAATAAGAGCATTTTCTCCATTTAAAGAAAGAGTTAAATCAAAATCATCAATAGACAGATTAATATTAGTAAGTGAAGAGAAACCAACTTTAGATATATTACTATCTTCCCATATTAAATTAAAAGTTGCAGAGTTATCAACAAGATCAATATGAGCATCCTCAATATTTAAATCAATTTCAAAATCAACTAAATCTGGAAAATCATCAAAGTTAAACGACATTTCAAAATCAAGATCTGCATTAGCCCCACCGCCAGTTAAGTTAAAATATACAGCTCCAGAGTTTTTTGATGCATGAACTACTTCAATGTTTCCAATTAAACTAGGAATTGAAATATAGATTTTACTTCCAAACCAGAAATCAAAATCAGATAAACTTAATACTAGACCTCTTATATTAAAGACCTTCTCATCGTTAATTGTATCCCATGAGATATTTAACCATCCATCTGAACCTATACTAATAATTCCTTTAATAGCTCCAGATATGCCATTTCTTTCAAAAAAATGATAACTAGTTAATGTAATACTGCCTTTTATTGATATATAACCCCATGAGAAATCATGAGCAACTCGTATCACTATACCATCTAATACGACTGTAAAATGAAAAGTATAATCATCTGTTGTAATAAGATTATTAAATGGAGCTGGTGCAGATGCCCAGGTTCCATTATAACCAATCTTAACACCATATATCTCTACACCTTTATTAACTTCAACGGTAATGTCAAGGATAGTCTGAGACCCGTCATGCTGAGACACCATTAAACCTATCTCAATCTCTCCTTCTTTATTTTTTATAAACTGATCAAAACCAAAGGAAAAAGTCCCTTTATTTGGAATGTATAAATTCAACTCAGCATCTGTGATTTCAAGAGTTTTACAGCTAAGATAAACGTTAGCTTCGCCATCTAAAATATCATCAAAAGATATCAAAAACGGATCATCAATAACACGTTTAACTTTCAAACCACCATATAGTTTTGTACCATTTTTTCCTTCAAAAGAAAATGACAAAGAAACATCAATATTGCTTTTTATAAATTTGAAATAATGATTTGAAATATCAAGATCAAATTCACAATTCAACTCATTATTAGATAATACAGAGAAATCAACTTTAGCCCCAGAGTTATCCTGCATATAAAAATTAAAATCAACGCCTTTACCCTCGCTATAAACATTAAAATTGATTTTACCCTTTAACAATCTTCTCTGCCATATCGCTCCTGCCTTATTTGGTAAATCATTGAAATAAATCTTAAACTTTGGATTAGTAAAGCTATCACATATACCAATTTCACCTACGGCTTCACCATGAGTATCAAATTCAACTTTACCATCTCGACCAAAATCTAACAAAAAACTAACCATACTTGGTAGATCATAAACATAAACATAAGATGTATTACCAGATTTTACATGAGTTAAATATAAATTGACATTTGAATTCTTAGATCTTTCACTTGCTAATTCAAAAGATGCTCCACCCTGCCTAGCAAAAGTTATTTGTGCATCTGCAGCTGGAGAATACTCAATCATGAATTCATTTGACTGATCTACAGAAGAGATATAAGAAAAAATAATATTCAAATTTTCTTTTCCTTTAACATCATCACCTGGATTAATACTAATTTTATGTTCAGGTTTTTTTCCAAATAAAATTAAGTGAGGGACGAATTTATAAGTAATAGTACAACTACTAGGAACTTTATCACCCTGAGGAGAATTATAACCCCATCTAACCTTATCACCAGCAGAAGACTTATCTAACAAACCAGGTCTATTAAACTCAGCAAAAACACTAAACTCTGAGTTAACATCATCAAAACCACTAAGACGAGTGATTTTCAAACCAAAATTAATAGAAAGACAAAAAGGACGCTCAATACCAGGAAGAAGAGAAAGCTTTGCATCAATATCATCATCACCATTACCATCAACATCAACTTTTGTAGATTTAAAAAACTTCAAATTACTAGTCTTCTCAACACCATTATAACTAGTAAAAAGAGTAAAAGTTGAACTAGAATCGCTAGATGAAACTAATGATAAGGGATTTAAAAAATTATAATCTTTTTCTTCATTAGAAACATCAGCTAATGATTGACTTATTTTATTATTTGATAGTTTCTTAACAAAATTATCAGTTTTTTCTTTAAAATTATCTAATTTTGCTTTTATTGGTTTATCTTTATTATTTGCTGAAGCAATAACAGATGCTCCGATTGTGGTTATTAAAAAAAATACAATAAAAATACTAATTATTTTGTTTAGTTTTTTATTTAGACTTGCTTGTTTTTTTAGAAGATTTTTTTTAAGCATATGCTTTCACCTTTTTCCCCTTAATTATATATTTATTTTTAATTATATAAATACTTTTTTATATATTTGCTGAATAAGTGTAGAAAACATAGGTAAATAATAGATTTTTATCTAAAATTTTGTTTATGCTTTCTTTATTTATTTTCTCCCTTAATATTCATATATATTTTTTGTTATTTATAATTTATTTATTTTATATGTGTTATAGAATTACAATTAGTTACCTTTTGCTACATAATTTTCTCATTAGTAACAATAGTAACAAATCTTTTTTTACAAAATTAATTTTTATATATCAATATATATTAGAGTAAAATAATATCACTTTTTTATTGAAAGTAGCATTGGTTTGTCTTTATTTTGTTCATGAATAAGCCATAGTGCGATTGGCATACCATTTTCGGGGTTCTGCATTATGTTTTTTGTCCATTTTGTTATCTCTTCTTCTGAGTGATCTGAGCAACATTTTTCACATATAAAAAATTCATCTTGGAATACTAAGCCTGATTGGTTTTTACTTAATGATATTTTTTTACTGCAGATACTACATGTTTTTTCGGGCATTTCTTCACCACAACCTACAATTTTATTCTGTATTTTATATTTCTTTTGTATTTATAAATTAATCCCTTATGTCTTTTTTTAATAAAAATTTGTAAAACATTTTATAATACATAATATGTTACATCCAGTTGGTGGAAGGAGATCTATGACCGATAAAACTGTTGAAGAGGAAAAGGATGTAAAAAATATTGTAAAACTTGGTGAAAAACCTAAAATTGCTTATTTTTCAATGGAAATTGGTATTGATGAACATATTCCTACTTATAGCGGTGGTCTTGGTGTTCTCGCAGGTGATACTTTAAAATCTTGTGCTGATCTTAATGTTCCTATTGTAGGTGTTACTCTTCTTTCGGAAAACGGTTATTTTTATCAGAAGATTGATGAAAATGGTAATCAGATTGAGCTCCCTTATAATTTTAATATTAATGATTTTTTAAAACCTCTTCCTAGAGATACTTGTGTTAAAATTGAGGGTAGAGATGTTAAAATTCGTATTTGGTATTATCTTGTTAAAGGTATTAGTGGTTATATCGTTCCTATATTTTTTCTTGATACAAATTTAGAGGAAAATGATAAGTGGGATCGTGAACTTACTAAGTTTTTATATGGTGGTGATCTTAAATATCGTCTCGGTCAGGAGATAATTCTGGGTGTCGGAGGCGTGAAGGCTATAAAATCTCTTGGCTACAAAACTATTGATAAATATCATATGAATGAGGGTCATGCGGCTTTTGGAACTCTTGAGCTTTTTAGGCGTTTTAAAGATATTCAGAAGGTTAGAGAGCAATGTGTTTTTACTACTCATACTCCAGTTGCTGCTGGTCATGATCAGTTTGATATGTCTATGGCAAAACCCATGCTTGGTGATCTTTTACCTGATTCAATTCTTGATGAGATTACTTTTGAAAACAAGTTAAATATGACAAGGCTTGCTTTATTATTTAGTCATTATGTTAATGGTGTTGCAAAAAAACATGGTGAGGTTTCCCGGGAGATGTTCCCTGGTTATGCTATTGATGCTATTACAAATGGTGTTCATACTCCGACTTGGGTTTCTGAGCCTTTTCAGATGCTTTTTGATAAACATATGCCTGGTTGGCGTTCTGATCCTTATATTCTTAGATCTGCTTTTAGTATCGATAAGCAGGAAGTTTGGGATGCCCATATGGATGCAAAAAAAAGGTTAATTGATTTTGTTAATAATAGATATAATTGTGGTATGAACTATGAACATTTTACTATTGGATTTGCAAGGAGACAAACTCCTTATAAGAGACCTGATCTTTTAATATCTGACCCTAATAGATTAAAAGCAATAGCAGAAAAAACTGGTCCGATTCAGATTATTTACTCTGGAAAAGCTCATCCTAAGGATGGTGCTGGCAAGGATACAATTAAAAAGATTTTTCAAACAATGAAAAGTATTAATGAAAAAGTAAACATTGTATACATTCATAATTATGATATGACTATTGGTAAAATGATGACCTCTGGAGTAGATATTTGGTTAAATACGCCTAGACGGCCTAAGGAGGCATCTGGGACATCTGGTATGAAAGCAGCTCATAATGGTGTTCCTCAATTTGGAACTCTTGATGGATGGTGGATTGAGGGCTGTATTGAAAATATTACTGGTTGGTCTATAGGCCCTGAAAAGATTCAAGATAAAGAATCTGATGATGAAACTGATAAAAACGATCTTTATAAAAAACTTGAATCATGGGTTATGCCTAAATTTTATAATGACCGTGATAATTGGATTAGAACTATGAGAAGTTGTATCGCAATAAATGCATCTTTTTTTAATACAAATAGAATGATTCAGCAATATGTTTTAAACGCTTATTTTAGATAAAAAAGAATCTTTTTCAAATTCTGGTTTTATATTTTCAATATCTTCAACCCATGTTCTCAAAATTTCTGCTACACTCCAAGCCTGAGTGATGCAACCTCTAGGGATATAAACTGGGTCACCATCAAATATTTCATTGATATTTCCATCCCATTGATCTCCAAAGACATCAATCATGGGTTTTAAAAAATTATCATATGCATATTCTCTTTTATTTTTCTTATAATTATGAACTTTAACATATGACTTAATAAAAGAACCTAATAACCAAGGCCAAACTGTTCCATTATGATAAGCTTCATCTTTATTGAAATTACCTATGTAGATACCTTTATATTTTGTATCATCCTCTGAGAGTGTTCTTAATCCAAAAACTGTTAATAATTTTTCTTCTATATCTTTTACAATTTTTTTCTGTAAATCATTATCTATCATAGAATTTTCAAGAGATACTAAAAAAATCTGATTAGGTCTAAATGATAAATCGCTACAATCGATGACATCATATTGTCTATCATAATTAGAATTAAAACTTTTTTTAACATTTTCCGATATATCTAAGTAATCATCCTTCTTATCTAGTACTTTTGATAGATTACTCATTATTTTTAATGAATTATACCATAAAGCTTGTATCTCAACTGCTTTCTTTGATCGTGGTGTTATATAATAATTATTTATTTTTACATCCATCCATGTTAAACCCGGACCATGTGATATTAAAAAATCATCATCCATTTTAATATCATATTCTGTACCATTTCTGTAATTAGAAATAATTGATTCAAGAGTACTCCATATATTATCTATAAACTCTCTATCATTTGTATATTTTAGATATTGATAAACCCGATCAATAAACCATAAAGATGCATCAACTGTGTTATATACTGCTTTTGAATCTCTTTCCATGAAAGCGTTTGGTATTAGACCATTTCTACAATATTTACTAAAACTCAATAGTATTTGTTTTGCTTCATCAAATCTTTTTGTTACAAGTGTAAGTCCTGGTAATGCTATAAGTGTGTCTCTACCCCAATCTCCAAACCAATGATATCCTGCAATAACAGTTTTTTCTTGTCCTCTATCTACAATAAAATTATCAGATGAAACAATTAATTTTTTAAATTTGGGATGTAATTGTGAATTTTCAATAATTTTTTTCTTTCTTTTAATTTCATTAAAATAAATCTCTGAAGGTTTTATATCTATTTCATCTTCCAATGAAATTGCAATATAATACTCGCTATCTTCTTTAATAGGTTTTTTCAACAAACCTAGCTTCATATTATTATCAATCCATGAATCATTTCTCTCATGGTCTTTTTCATAATAAAATTCATACCAACAAGGTGATTTTTCGTATTCAGAATCATTTAAAAATATTTTAATAGACTTTGATAAGTTTTGAGGTTTAACTACCAATAAATTATCAAAAATTTCTTGTTTGAATTCAAGATATCTAGATTTATTAACATCATATATATGTCTAGAGT